>Ga0209489_108912_pt1 | contig 13095 bp, 12 predicted proteins | sample SiratrowhiteBW_FD_187527 | JGI IMG/M metagenome (GOLD analysis project Ga0209489, IMG submission 187527) | Root nodule microbial communities of legume samples collected from California, USA - Siratro white BW (SPAdes) (version 2) | ecosystem: Host-associated > Plants > Roots > Nodule | place... | reverse complement strand
ATATATATATATATATATATATATAATGAATATGGTACTGATAAATATATATAATGAATATGATGACCTTGACCTTATAGATAACATAGGCCTTGAAGCTGATGTCGATTGATGTAGGAACATGATGAAGGTCAAAAACATGTACATTCAATTGTGAACATAGAACTTGAAACCACTAATGATGTTGGTGTTGGAGACATTCAAGAACCTTCTAAGTCCACCATTGCCCATTTTGAGACTAAAAATTCTCCAGGTTAAGAAGACTCTTTGTATTTATTTTTACGTAACGCATGGTAATATGTTGTTCTAATAGAGATGAATATGAATTTTATCATTTGAATGTGTTTTTATAGTTTTACTTTTGGATGACATGCTTAGTTATTTTCCTTCCTTTTCAGAGAAACTTTCTCAGATCAGTGAAGATTCAGGTTTTGCTTGTACTATAACAATGGAGCTTGAGCAACTGGTCTCTAACAAGCATTTGGCTTTAGCAAACTTGGGTCTGTTAAGTAACTTCCTTGTGAAGCATGCTTGCCTTCGTTTAACAGACAATGCAATGAGTGATAGATACAAGGGCTTTGCCTACACTTGTCTGGCTGACCTTTTGAAGTTTCTCCAAAGGCATAGTGTGTTTGATTTGTTGGGGTCAAACCACTCTGAATTTGTTGAGTTATTACAAGATCTGCGAAATCTTGGTTTCAATAAGGATTGGTTGGATGATGTTGAAAGACTCGAAGTGCTTTGATTCAGCCTCTGGAGACATCAATTTCTGGAACATGAGGCTCAAGTTTCCCATCTCAGGACTACGTTGAGCACTCACTTGGCTATCTGATATTCTTCTTCCTTATCTTTCTCTGTTGATAAGTGTTGGTTGTGTTGAAACTTTGGTCTTTGCTTATATTTGACAGAACTTTTCATGTTTTCTCAAATAAAACCAACTAAACCATCATTATTTGCTTTTTTTTTTTTTTTTTTTTTTTTAATGCATTTGTGTCTTTGGATACATCTGATGAAATATTAATTTCTCCTGTCATTGTCTATGTGATTAGGTATTATGATTTTGTTGTTTATTTTAACTTTTTAGCTAAGGAAAAAGCATATCATTACCATTGAATATCCTTAAGGCCAAACTTAATTATATATTATAGCTGGTGTGTTATTCTTCACTTAAATTTGAAGTTTCACCTTGATAATTTATTAAATATATGCCATAGTAATAAATTGAAACTTTAAATTCAATGAAACAATTATAGCAGAGTAGGTAGGTTGTCTTCAATAAAAACAACATCCAAATCATAGCATAGCAAAAATGTCGGCTAGAACAAACATGAGAGTGCTTACAAAAACGTCATTTGAGTGTAATATCTCGTTGAATCAAATATAATCAACAAACTATTATCATAATTGTAATCCTTTTATTAAAAATAAGATATATTTTTCGTTTATTTCATTTTCTTTTATATTCAGGAATACAAATTGAATAATAATTGTTAAAATCAAGAGAGGTTCGATAACTATTGTTACATGTCTTAAGAGGGGTTTTTAGCTTGGAAATGTTGTCATTGGTGATCTTAGTCTTGAACAATTGCTGGTGACTCTCCTGTTGATACTTCTCATTCTTTCGTCCCGTGAACGGGAGGAATCTCTCTAAAAGAGTCTTTGATGTCAAAATAAGTATAGGGAATTAGAGTGCTAGCTATAAACTTATATACAAATACTAAAAAAGTACATTTTCTCTCGAATATAGAGATCCTATTTATAAGATGAAACTTGATGTGACGTGATGACCCTGTTCGGGCTTAAATCATTCCTATCAAAATAACAGAATATTTATAGAGATTTGAATCATTACTATCTAAATGGTAGGATATTTGGAGAGATTTGAATAATGATAAAATATTTTGGGAGATTTCAGTCATTACTGTTAAAATAGTAAGATATTTATGGAGATTTGAATCATTACTCTCATAGATATTTGTAGAGATTTGAATTGTTTGATGTGACAGTGCTTCCAGATTTGATTTCCTCGAGTTTGGCTTCAGAATGCTTTATCATAATGTTGATGTTTGTGCCCTAACCCTCTGCTTCGGTTGACCAGAACCACCACTCGCCAAAGCTGAACCTCCAAAACTTCTTTGCCTTTGTTGAAAATGTTGAATTTAGTTGGAGGGTTGGAAAGTGGGAAGAGAGATTCAAATCCTTAAATGGTGGCGGTGACTGTGGCTACTGAATTCTTTGGTTAGGTTTTTACGCAGGGTTGGAGCTGTGGGTTTGCGGTTGCTATTGCCGACAAAGATGCTAGGGAGGGTGTCGCCGTGAGTTTAGTACAAGGATGCGACTAGGAAGTGCTCCGACAGGGTTCTGAGGCTTGGTGGTTCGACGACTCTTGCTGGAGTTGGATAATGGCGTGTTTTGCGGGTTATAATGGAGGGTTACTGGGATTGCCAACGGAGGCATCGTGGGGTCCCCGGCGACGACCAAGGCGGTGATAGAGGTGGTGTCAGGACCGTCTCGGGTTCTATTTTCTAATTTTGGATTGGAATGAGGATGTGGTCGAGGCACCAATTCACCATAATCATATACAACTCAAAAGGAGGATGTGTTTAGAGCAGCAAATCACTGTTAAGAGATATGATTCACATTCTTATAATATTAAATTCCAATAATACATAGTACAATGGGACTAATGCTTGACATTGATATAATTATAGAATAATATTATGTTGACATCATTGGTGGATTATCCCCACTTGACACCGGGGTAATTGTGTCAAAGTGGCTTACGTGGCAGGGACAACTTTGGAAGAGGAAAATTAAGTAACCCCTAACGCACGAAAAGCCTCTCAAACTAGCCTCTCAAACTTTTGCCTCACAGCCTCTCAAACTATCGCCTCCTCTCATTCGACGTCCTCCTCTCAGATTCTCGGCTCTCAGCGTTCCTCCTCCTCTCAGCGGTCGTCGTCCTTTCAGTCTTCCTCCTCCTCTCAGTGTTCTGCCTCTCAAAGATTCGCCTTCTCTCAGAAGCCCTAACGCACTCCGTCTCCTCTCATTCGAAAGGTCTCTCGTTCACTCTCTCAGTGTCGTCTCCACTCTCGCTGGTCTCCATTCTCGCTCTGTGCCTGTCGCTGTCGTTCACTCTCACTTTCCCTCATCTCCGCCTTATCTGAGTCTCTACCCTAAAAAAGGTTCTTTTTTTATTTGGTCTTCGTTTGAAAAATGTGTAAAGGTTGCTCTTTTCAGTGATTGCTCATGCAAAAAGATGATTTTTTTTTTGTTTGTTGAATGATTTGCGTGTAAAGTTTTGGTTTTTATACGATTTTTTGATGGAAAGGAAGTCTTTTTGTGATTAGGGTTTGATTTTACTGTTTTGTTCTGGATCTGAAAAGGTTTTTGCATTTACGGTTTGATTTGTGTTGGTTTGGAAGTAAAGTTTGTTCTTTTATGTCATTTACGACTTCGTTATTGGTTCTTGGTGGAGTAAAGAATGTCTTTTGTAAGTTTTTTAGGGTTGTATTGGTGTAATTTGTTTGTTTTGGCAACTATTGAAGATGTCTAAGTTGAGTCGCCATGCCGTGAACTAAGTTGTCCCCTCGTCAATACATTGGTAACAACTGATGTTCTGTAAAACTAAGTGGTTGAGTTTATAGAACATCATTTGCTACCCATGTATTGACGAGGGGACACCTGAGTTCAAATCGTGTTAATATTACAATGCTTTATGATGAATTACTTAAACATGTCAATGATTCGGTAGTTGTAGATTTTTGTAAATTGTATATATTGTTAGGTTTGTGTGAATTTTTTTTGCCAAACACAAAGGGTACCGTACATAATGGACTGTTTAGTGTTGTGGATAACAACTTAGGTGATTTATGTAAATACAACTGGGGTGGTGTTGTCTACCAATACCTGGTACGAAGTTTATGTGAAGGTGCTACATCAGTTCAGAAAGTGCCAGCTCCTTCAGATGTGTATATTGTTGGGTGTACATACTTATTGCAGGTAAATTCTATATTAAGTTCAAAAGTGCTATTATATATTGTTCGTAATAGCTTTTAAGTTGTGTTTTTTGATCTTTTGTTATGATTTGTGTCATAGATTTGGGCGTGTGAACATTTGCTATTCCGAAAGAAAAATAGGGAAATGAGTGGTAAATTTCCCCGCATCCTTTATTGGAAGGATGTGAAGATTGCAGATAGCATAGTTCGTTCAGCATTCAATACTAATTTGGTAAGTGTTTTAAGGGTAATATTGAGGTGTAATAATGTTCACATTATTTTTTTATGTGTGCTAATTTTTACTATGAGTAGGTCGTTGCTGAACTGGCAGTGTCAAATGAAGAGCTTGGATACGACATTGTGAAAGAATCTGTAGAACGTGGTGGTGGTAAACCAAATGAAAATAAAAAAGACCACCATCATGTGCAAAAAGATGGTGCTGACCTTTTAAAACTACTTCATATTATCCAAGTGCAAGAGGATAATATTAGGAAGCTTCAGAGGGAGATTATTGAGCTTACGAAATTGGTCGATGATAAACGAAAATCAGAAACTTCAAATGACATAGCCCCTCTTCCAGCAGCAACCCCAGAAGCAGCAACCCCAGCAGCAGCAACCCTAGCAGAAGAAACCCCAACAAGAAACCCAACACCAACCACAGCAACAACTCAAAAGACAGAGGCACAAGCACCCAGAAGAACTCGAATGAAGAGTGTACTAAAGAGGAAGCTTGTTAAATCCTCTAAATTAGGACCTCCTTTTACAACATATCCTAAGAAAAGGAGAAGGTCTGCAAGGGTTGGTGCAAGGGTTGTAAAAAGTCGCAAGAATTAATTCCTGTTAATGTATATTGAACAGATTTTTTTTGGAACATATATTTTGTGTAACAAATGAAATTGTTATTGCATTTTATTGTTTGAAATTGTTAGTTACATATTTGTTGAATTTTGTGGAACATGTGACTTCTCTAGCCAAGTCTTAACCTAAAGCATCCCCCCATTATATAATGGCTGAAAGTTTTGATGGCCAGAGGTGAGGGAATTCAGTATAATTTTGTCAGCTGATGCCAATATGGTCCTATTGAATATGGTATTGATTAGTTGCCAAAACGTTAACTGAGAGGTACTTTCATTAAAACATGGGTACCCCATATGTTTAGTAAGTGAATGCCAGTAAGTTAAAATGCGAAAATGGTCGTATTGAACATAATCGCCACAACGTGAGCTGAGGTATACCCTGGTTAAAACATGGGTAACACCTGATTTTAGTAGGTTTCGAGCTGTTATTTATGCATAGGTATATCTCAATTTAGCATATTTTGATACATAAAACAGTCATCGAGGCAAGTAACAGGGTTGTAATTGAAGGACACGAGAACTTGGAAATGCCAAAATGGTCATATTGCACTTAGTCGCCACAACGTAAACTGAGGTATCCCATCTTGAAAACATGGGTAACCTGAGATTTCAGTACATTGACAGCTGTTATTTGTACACAAATGTATTAATTTAGCATAAATTTGGTACATAAAAGGTTCATGGAAGTAATTCAGAGGGTGGTAAGTGAAGGACACTAAAACTTAAAACGCCAAAATGGTCGCACTGCATTTAGTCGCCACAACGTCTACTGAGGTGTCCCTTCGTTAAAGATTTGGTAACCAGCCATTGATGATGACTCCTGTGAGTTACCTATTGATGTGAGGAGTGACACAAATCCACCAGATTGAGCAGTGTGCACCTGTAAAGACCATGTCAGCATAATATAACACGAAATACAACAGCATATTCATGAAAATATATAAATCTGTATGTAACACGAACCGTTTCTGTTTGGTAGTTCATTGTGGATACAGTTGTTATGTTTGGTTGAGATAAATTTCTCCTTGAACTTGTGTGCTTGGCAGTGACTGCCTTCTTTCGGCTTCGAGGCATCTCACATGCTGACCTCAATCTTTTATATGGAGGTCGTCCCTTTCTTGAAACTGGTTCAGGGCTATGAATATTTGTGTTGACCCCGTCATTCATGGAATTATTTCTCTGTGGAGTCCTATTTCCCAAATTGGTCCTTGCTGGGTAATGAGTTTCAATGTCATGTGTGTCCACAAAGGATTGCAGATGGGCAAATAACAATTCACTTGTTTCCTGATTTTCGCAAGCTACCTGAGCTATTTCTCCAAATGTTTGGCATAAGGTATCATAGCGATGAACATGTGGTGGTTTTTCTTTGGAGTTAAAAGATGTGACTATGTAATTATGCTTTCTCCTGACATTCTTGCTCCACCTTTGCAATATATACTTTGTTGAAATGCTCTTTTGTCTTTCTTGGGCAAGAACAACCAATGCATGTCTACATATTATTCCCCTGAACTCAAACAAGAAACACTAACATTGCACATCCTTGGTTTTTCTGTCACAGAAAACAGTGAATAATCTCTCACGACAATGTTCATTATGGATGGACTCTTCCATTACTATGTAGGTACAATTTTCTCCATCACTATGACAATGGTGAATTAGGCAATTCATTTTTGATCTAAATTCAGTCTGCACCTCAGTGAACTTAGCATGTGTATATTCTTTTTGAAATTGCCTTTCCATTAATGACTGTGAGCCACAATGAATTACCGTGTTCAATGAGCCAAAGTCAGCCTCCTTCTCCTTTTCCCACTTGTTTTGCAAGGCATTGTCGTATTGTTGAACAAATTGTTGTAGTGTTGTCATGGAATTGATGTAACCGTCGAAGAATGCGTTCATGCTCTCACTCCTTTGTGTAGTTGACAGTCCTGCCTAAAAATGATGTTTTAAATATATAGGAACCCATCGATGTCGTTCCTCATATAGAGAAGTCAACCACTGGTTATCAACCAAGCTAAAATGTGCTATGAAATTACCCCAATTAGTTTCAAATTTATCTATACTTTCGGACTCATAGACCACCTCTTTCATGATTCTCTTGATCTCCTTGTATTGGTTATACCCTTGTAAATTTTCTGGATTTTTCTTCATAATGTGCCACAAACACCACCTATGTCGTGTCTGAGGGAAGACAGTGGCAATGACATTCTTCATAGCCTGACATTGATCAGTGACAATCCCTTCTAGATCTTTGTAATACATACAACGTCTCCAACAGTCAAATAGCCAAACAAATGTGTTGGTGTCTTCTGAGGATAGTAGCCCACACCCTAAAAGAATGGATTGGTCGTGATGATTGACCCCAACAAAAGGTGCGAAAGGCATGTCGTACTTGTTAGTTAGGTATGTCGTATCAAATGATAAACATCTCCAAAGTATTGAGAGGCAACCCGGCTTCTTGCATCTGCCCAAAAAACATTTCTTATGCGGTTGTCTTCGTCGACGACAATATCAAAGAAAAAATCTGTATTCAATTCTTTCATGCGGTAAAAATGCTTCAACAATGCTTGGCCGTTCCCTTCTTTCCCTAGTGTACGTCTTTGCTGAGAAACGTAGTTTCGCACATCACGTTCAACAAAAGGAAGGTTATCGTATCCTTCAGCAGCATGAACTAATGATTGATAAGTTTTATTTGTCCTCACACCAGCCTGGTCATTCAAATCCAAAGTCCTCTTAACCCCAAGGTTAATAATTCTGTTTTCCCTAAACAATCTTGACTTAGTTGGACTTAAGTAGTGGGAGTGTTTCTCGTTCACAGTTGTGATGTACCATTTGTCTTCCACTGATTTTCTTGCGTTGGAATTGACTTGCTTTCACCACGGTTCTTTGGTATATATGAACCTGCTCTCGAGCAGACCAAAATGAAGTACCTTAATTGCTTGTCTGTTCCTTTTTTTGACGACCTTCTTCTAATAGCAAAGCCTTTTGTCATTGCATATTTTCTGTAGTATTTTGTTGCTTCTTCTGCACTTGAAAAACACATGCCAATGGTGGGAACACGAGTGTCCATGTTATGAGAACCTTCCTCATTAACTAGATTTGATGTTTGACATTCTTCACTAGTGGGATATCATCCAATGATAATATTGGATCGGTGTTAATGACATTGAGAGAGGAATTCAACTGCAATTGCAATGTCAATGAGAACAACTTATCAGCCATAGATAAATAAAATTTATAGTAACTATAACCATTATTAAGAGTGAAAGGTAATAAATAAACAACATTGCTATTCAGTAACCAATACTAAAACGACGGTGTCCACTCCTTAAAACATGGGTAACCACTGGGTTAGTGGAAGCCCAATAATCAGTTTTAAGGAATAAGGGTCAATTAAATAAATGAATTCCATGTGGTTAATCAAAGTGTTATCAAACCTAAAAAGTGAAGAACATAATTACAAAAAAATGATTGTTATGATGACGTATGAATTAAGTAGTCAAAACATAAACTAAGGTGTCCCCTCGTTAAAGCATGGGTTTCCGTTGCATTAATACAAGCTAACAGAACAGTGTTAAATGTACTGATGAGTAACTATGTCCATCATTTTGTGTGGAACCACATAAAAAAACAACATAGCAATTCAGTCCCCAATACTGAAACTACTGGGTGTCCTCGCTAAAGCATGCCTAACCAATGATGGTAATGTTGCCTATGAACCAGTATTAAGTGAGACAATGGTAGGAAATGAACATATTTTCATGATTAAACAAACTGTAAGCTTACAAATCTGGCTAGCATGGATACTTGAAGAAATATTAGGCGGAAAAAAATCAAAACAATCATGCAACATTGAATCATGTTGGTGAGACAATAAAATCACAATAACCAAGCATTAATAACAAAATGAAAACATTAATGGCGATTTTCACCTACCTAATCTGCCATTGAATGCTTCAGCTGGAAAGGTTTGGGATGGTCCAAGTTCGCGCCTTTTTTTGGTTGTCAAGAAACTCTTAAGGAAGACGAAAGAGCTTAAGTGTTGCCTCGTAACCAGTACTATCAACCAACATTAAATGTGACTGTGAAGTTGGTAGTAAACTTTTAAGTGCTAAGACACATTTGTCCAATCACAATGTGACAGCCAAAGCTACTTACAAGGGTATTTTTGTCAAATAACATACTTTCATTAAATGAAAAGTGCCTTTCGTGTGTTTCACGCCATAGGTAGCAGAAAAAAGAGATAATATATCTTTCTTTGTTATAGTAATGTTAGGTTGACACTGAATAATGTTATAGGAACCAAAAATAGGCAAATTGGCAATGGGTATTTGAACATTGGGAAATCAGACTTGTCTGACCAAACCAACATGGTAAGTTCGTGAAGGCCATGGAACCTTGGGAGGGACTTGACATTTTTTCGACGACACTGACCTAGCCACTTTTGTTCGCCGATGTAACTCCACGACCAACGTAATCCCAGGACCAGCGGTTAATGTACAAGTCGTTCTACTGAACCGAACCTCCTCACAACCAAAGAACACACAAGAGTTTGTGAAATGCATCGTTGAGGCATCTGACCACCGAGATATCAGTACCAATCTATGGGAATGGGCACAAAAATTTATTAACTTTCATGGTAAGATTTTTTTCAAATCAATTACCAATTAATACTTTAAGTTCCATTATGATGTTTGAATTACTTTATAAAGGGTTGTTGAGTGTACACAACATTGACAAATGTCTCAACACTGGCAACCATGAAAACGTTGGCAACCAAGGAAAGTCCTTCTCGCCTGGTGTTGGTCCCATGCATTGTCAAATCTTGTGAGCCAAATGGACTTGGGGACATGTTAATCACAGTAAAGGTTACAACCTTTCGATACACAAACTTCCTTCATATGGCCTGTGAAATACAGAACAATGCAATGACAATGTTTTACATTATATAGGACCCCACAGGAACTGCTAGGGCCAGTGTTCATCGAAAAGTCTTACAGAACCTTGAATTTGGAAGTGATATCGAAGTCAAATCTGTGTTAGTTTTAAAGAATGTGAGCGATTATTTTTCAAAACACCATTGGTAACCCCCTCAGTAAGGAGGGTATACCTTAGTTGACGTTTTGGCCATTCAATTGACATACGTTTGTGTGTTTTTGGTTAGTCGCCATAGTTTCAACAAAAGGTGTCCACTCATTACTGAAAGGGTAAACTTTGGTGTTTTCTAATTCAGTTGTCTTTCCTAATTATTCGTACGTCATTAAGAGTTTTGACTCATGTTTGTCTAGGTTGTCGTGTACACTCCCAACGAACGCATTTTCTATCTCAACATAACACTGAATAACATCATCAAGGTGTTCAAATTTGATATAAGTCCACCAACTGAGGAATTACTTCGTGCTTCACAGCCAGTCATTCACCTTAATCCAAACATAGGTATACAAAAGACTGTTCTTCATTTTTGGAAAAAAATGGTTGTGAAAATTTAATTCACAATTATTATCTTTGTGCAGATCCTAAGTACCGTCGTTGGTTTACTGATACCCAGCCTCACAGTGGCAACTGATGGATAGTTAACTCGTGGATTGGAGGACTGCAAAAATAAGGATGGCCTTAACTTTTCATTATTAACAATTTTACTTCATAATTAGGGTAATGTAATTGAGTTGTATGATGTTGGTGAATTGTGATCTGAATTATGTTGATAACATGATGTTCATTTTCGTCACCTCGGTGCCCTAAAAGTGTTTTTTATGATACCATGAACTCAACGGTGACCCACGGCTTTACGAGGGGACACATTAGTTATCGTTTTGGCGATTGATACGAAACCTCTTCATTAAGACCCTTTGTTACAAATGAAGTAGTAATAACGATTAATAACAATGAAATATTTACAGTCACATTAACAACAATAATTGTATCAATACTTACATTACTACATATGAACAACAATATTTACAGTAGTAGATATTAATAACAGATTCAACAAATAGTGCACTGATCTACAACCTATTACAAGTATCAAGTATTACTTTGGGAACTTAAACTGATCAAACTGATAGCAGATAACACAGTTTGGCGTTTGGAATTATCCTCATGGTTAACCCATTGATACACAAGTTACTTCAGGAAAGAGTGAAAATTGTACTGCAAAGAAAAAAATGATGAACCAAATTAAAATGTGACTAAGTCAACTAAAAAATTCGGATAACCCTAAAAGTGAAATGAACTAACCGTGGAGTATTTAGGCATATTTTTTCCATTAAACCTTCGTGAACCATCCCACAACTCCATGTATTTAATTATCATAACACCACAATCATAGCTGAAAAAGTAAGAGAAACATTTACCAAGCAATCCAAAAAAATTCATATTCCACAGATTTACCAAAACAGATCACACTCACGAGTTTGGTTGGAGTGGGAGATCATCGTCAATCAGTTTACCACAAGATGGTTTGGGTTCGCTGGCATTTGAAAAGAAATCTAACAGATCTTGCAGAAGATATGCCTATAAAGAAAAATACCACATACTTCAAAATCGTTTCAGCAACACATACTTCAAAATCATATGATTTCAGAAAACAGAACTCTAGCACATTACCACAGCTAAATCAATGGCCTTGCGATAGCACTGTTTGTGTTTGTGTCCAATGGAATACAGCACATACAACTCTTTCCTCCCCCAAACGAGAGCATAACACCACCAGTGGTAGTTATGGACTGTGGGGATAAAAATCTACACAAAAAAAAGGTTTTAGTAATCAATATACCCTTACTTAATTTTATATGAGAACACTTACTATTTCGGCATTCATTAGTTCATAGAACTCCAATAACTCGTTTGGATACAAGGCAGAGTATTGAGCTTCTCCCTATTTGCTCCATTTTTTTTAACGCTTTGTTTTTCCATTTCCTGAATTACATTGCTCTGCACCAACCAAAATTAAATCAATAACACACAGATCCAGGATTGATCACGGTTTCATGGACTACATAATGTTCTATTTCAGCACCTATATGGCTTATTATTGATGTTTTAACTCAGTACCAATTATTTGGTTACCTATGGCTTAACGACGGGACACTTTCGTTAAAGTCTTGACGACTGGATTGAAAATAACCATAACAAATTTACAGGGATATAAAAAAGAAGTTCTGATACTACTACATACCGCAAACATGGGATTGAAGCATACACACCTGATCATGCCCGTTCTTTTTTTTCATCATGCATCAGCAGAAACGTCTCAAAGAACATGACCATGTTATCCACTTTTTCTGCATGACCAAGGCTGTGTAGGTCAGCCTTGCTAATTACATGTTGTTGGACCTTAACAACAGCACTGAACAAATAACAAAATATAATGTCAAAGGAATGTGTCATGTGTATATATGGAATGAAAAACACAAACTAAAGAAATTTAAAAATAAAATATACTTATTGTCATTATCTTCACCATCGGTCATGCCAACATATAGCTTTTCTACATCAATGTCGTCGTCACTATCTCTATCTCCACCTGTCCCAACCGGGGTCACGACAGGGACGGCGAACAAAAAATAATTTTCATTTTCAAAACAGAGGAGCCGCCACCATAGTTTATTAGGAAAAACTATGGAAAACCAAAAACAAGATAAGGCAAGTTCGCAAAACCGGATTTAGAGTTCGGGAGTCGGTTACGTGTGGGGAAGGTGTTAGCACCCCCACAACGCCCGTCCTAAGACGGTACCTTTAATTAAATAAGTAATCTGAGTGTGATTATTTAAAATATTTATTTTCCAAAGAAAGAGATTAAATAAAACAAACAAAATATTTTTTTCGGTTTTAGGGAGCCCGACAAGGTTTGACCTTGCTCCTACGTATCTCCATTTAAGGGTGGAGAATCAGGGTTACGTAGTTCTTTAAAAGAAGCTTATGTTTGGAAGTACTAGAAATGAATGTCGTGAATGCCAGGTTTAATGTCTGGGCTTTGGATAGAGTGCCAGGTTTAAAGCCTGGGCTTTGGGGTAAGGTGCCAAGTTTAAGGCTTGGGCTTCGAGGTAAAGTGCCAAGTTTAAAGCTTGGACTTTAGGAAAGATGCCAAGTTTAAAGCTTGGGCTTTGGGGCAAAATGCCAAGTTTAAAGCTTGGGCTTTAATAAGAATGCCAAGTTTAAAGCTTGGGCTTTGGGATAAAGTGCCAAGTTTAAAGCTTGGGCTTTAGTAAGATCATATATGTAAAGAAATGGAAAGTCTTGGT
>Ga0209489_108911_pt1 | contig 13095 bp, 2 predicted proteins | sample SiratrowhiteBW_FD_187527 | JGI IMG/M metagenome (GOLD analysis project Ga0209489, IMG submission 187527) | Root nodule microbial communities of legume samples collected from California, USA - Siratro white BW (SPAdes) (version 2) | ecosystem: Host-associated > Plants > Roots > Nodule | place: USA... | reverse complement strand
ATATATATATATATATATATATATATATATATATATATATATATATATATATATATATATATATATATATATTTCATGATAGTAAAAATAAATAAATATAATTAAAAATTTTGATAGAACTTTAATTACAATAAACAATAGTTAGCAAAATATAAAGAGATTATAATAAAATACCTACAAGAAAAATATAAAACTGTGCAAGGGATAGTGTGGGTGACCATCCTCCTAAACTTTGATCTTAAACCTAAATGAATTTGGTCCAAATAGAACTCTAAGTAGGTTTACAAAACTATCCAAATTTCACACCACTTCAAAAGCTTATTTTACAAAAAACAATGATATTACATTGATCACCAACATTTATCACTTATATCACATGAAATAACTAAGACTATTATCAGGTGCACAGCATTGATCACTCATCTCACTTGTAAGAAATACTTAAAGATATTCTCAGGTATCTGCAGACTCTAAGAATTCAAGGATTTGAACATTAAAAAAATAAGTCCACATTGACCAATTGAACCACAATTCAACAAATTCAGAACTTGACAGTTAACAACAACCAAAAAGTTTGACTATCGGCAATTCTGTTTAAGAGAATTACCTTTTCCTGGTATCGCTTGGGCCAGCGCCGCCGGGCTTCCTCTTCAGGAACCGGCTCTCCGATGAATCTCGTATCCGACTCATGGCGGTCAGGCGTTGACGGTGTGACGTTCATGCAAGTTGACGTCTCTTCCTTGATGGCAAAGGAAGACACACAGACATTCTCACTCTTTGACTTGTCGGGACTGGGAGGAGCAGGGCGAGTGGCGGAAGAACGAGTGTGGCGCTTGACGGAGGAGAAGGTGGACGGAGAGGGTGAAGACCTTCTTTTGCGCTTGGTGGACATGGCGGAAACGGGCGATGTGGCGGAAGAATAGAATAGATTAGGGATAGATATTTATTAATTAGGGTGAATTTGAAAATGTGAATATTAGAGAAGAAAAAAAGAGAAGTATTTATAGTACGGTAGTTGGGAGGTGAAATTTTGAAAACTGAAAAGCGAGCGGGAAGATGAAAATATGAGTGTGATGAAATTCTCAAGGAAACATGAATTGGTCTTCGTACCGGTGCTGGCTGAGAATTTCCAATTGGGCTTGTTTTGTTTTGCGTGTGGGGGAAGTTCGGCTTAAACCGCTTTTGGTATTTAAATGTAACGGCAATAATTTTATATCTTTATTTCAATTTTTTAATTGTGATTAAAAAATTCAAAATTACTTTATTACAACGAGGAATATATATTTTATATTTAGAAATATATATATATATATATATATATAAAGTAAAATACATTTTTGAAATGGTTATTCTTAAATATCAATAATATGTTCCTTCATTATGCAAAAATATATTATTAACTTGATAATTTTAAAGATAAATAAAATGATATCTAAATATTTTATTATTAAAATTAAAAATTTTAAATAAATAAAAAATTCAGTTATTTAGTTTTTATTTTCATAACAAAATCATTTTTTTATAACAGTTTATCTTTTAAATTTTCATAGAATTTTTATCTTATTTGTTAACAGAATTATCATCAAAGTTTGTCATCAAATTTGTGGCGCCCAATAGAGTAAGGCTGTCTTATCATAATCTATATTGAATTGTTCATGATTTTAGGTTTTTGAAACTCTTTGGTTATATTTTATATGATAACCAAGCTAATTTAAATACTTTTAATAAATATTGTAATAATTTGTGTTGAGAGAATCCGGAGAGATCTCAAACAATGTGGCACGAGCCAACATATAAGGGAATGACACCACCTTCAACCCAAAACCTCAAGGCGTTGGGTTTGTGGGTCTTTTTTCTTATATGTTGCTCAACTTTCTCTTTCTTATCCAATGTGGGACTTAGACTCATACTTGAATACTTAACACAAATAAGTGAGAGTCACTCCTCCACCACATTAGGTATTGAAGTATGAGTCTAAGTCCCACATTAAGTAAGAATGAGAAAGTTGAGCAACATATAAGAAAGAAGACCCGCAAACCTATTGTCTTAAGGTTTTGGGTTGAAGGTGGCGTCATTCCCTTATATGGGTTGGCTCTTGTCACATTCTTGTGAGATCTCCCCAAGGTTGGTTTCCCCCTCTGATTCTCCCAGCAAATAGTATCAGAGTCGTTGGTTTACGGCTTGGGCGAGTACAGTTTGACCCTGTATCAAAAGTTTGTCCCGTATAAATGTATAAGTCGTTGGTTTACGGCTTGGGCGAGTATAGTTTGTCCCGTATAAATGTATAAATGGCAGTACAAGTGAAGGGGTCATGAGTAATGTACTCGGGTTTGAGAATTACTTCCGCTCGAGGAGAAATGTATCAATGTGGTGGAGGAGTGACTCTCACTTGAGGGGGAGATTGTCTAAGTCACATACGCCTTAAGGTTTTGGGAATTTGATCTAAGGAAATATCCTGATTCTACTGGTATATTAAAAATATATAGATAAAATTTACGGGGTGGGAAGAGTCAAAGGAGGTTCATATGGTTATGTCCAATGTTTGAAATATGAACTGATTGGAATATGACACATGGATTAACCTTGTGCATATGAAAATTGTATATGATGTTTGAAATAGAGACTGGTCATAACACATTGTATCTATCTGATATTTGCATAGGAACTGATCGGGACAGATGATTTTGTTATAGTTTGGTTGAGATAACAATTTAATTTATGAATAGACATTTTTTAAAAAATCTTTAGCTTAACATTTTTTTTGTGGTGTCTGTTTTGTTTTTAAATATGTGATGATTGTCTATTATATGTGAGCAACAGAAATTTAGTAGGTGATGTGACTCCTCATTGTGCTGATAGATGAGGTTTTATTTTACTTTGTTTTGTAATTGTATGAATATATTTCTATTATATCCTTTATGGAGAGATATATCTTGAAATACTATAATGAGTGTATGGATGTTTATACATATGTCTATTATTGAATTTTTGCGACTTAGTATTGTATGAAAAATGTGGAATGTTACAATTGATATTATATTAGTTTGTCCTTATGATGACCTGAGGGTAGTAGGTTTGTTGTGTTTATTTTGTATGTAAATTTTTTAAATTTAGTTTGAAAAAATAGGCAAAATGTTTTTAGATGGATGTTTGACCATGATCTTTTAAAATTTTGATTGTATTTTAGTTGAGTTGATTGTGATGAATGAAAATGAAATTATTAAAAAAGAAAATAATCTCAATAAAGTGGTGAGAGTACACATTCATAACTAAATTAAGATATATTTCCATCTTAATGTTTTATGTTTAGACTAATTTTAAAAGTTGTGTTTTCATTGATTAATTAGATGTTGTATGAAATTTGATGTTAGGCATAAGTTGAGATGTACTGCAAGGTGTTTCAAATTGGGAAATGGAAGAAACAATCAGAGAAAACTATCTTTATTCCTTTTTTGGTATCTCAATTTTTGAGGGAAAAATGTTAGTGGAGAAAATGTAATACCCTATAAAATACCACCCCCAACACCGAGACTCCTTAACTCGCGTGAAACTTATATATAAAGGTGGTCAGATAACGCCCTGATAGCAGGTGGCCCGATAGGCCCAACAACTTTGTTATGATAGACTCTGATACCATATCAAGAAGTGGACTTTAAGTCTAACTCAACCTTGCTAAACCGGTGATACGGTTGTGGACATGGAGGATGTTGCGGGAGAGTCAGTTGAGACGGTTGAGCCCCGCAGGAGTCGTCGTGTGAAGAAGTCAAACACTAAATTAGTGGGGTTTGTGAGTGGATGAGGAAGAGCCGAAGATCAAGCAACTATTTTCCTTTATTTTAAGTTATTGTTGCTATTTCAATTTTAACTGTTTCATAGGAAATGACCCTATATAAACAGTATTGCATTTCCCTTTGAGATATAAATCGAAAATCAACTTTTGTTGGCAATCTGATTCTTCCCTTCTTGATAGTCGCGCTTCTAGCTATCGTTTTAATTCTTGGAATGTGCAACAACTCGAAACGTTGCGTCTTGGTACCATCTCGTACCAACTGGTGCTTTCGTCCTTTCAATGTCATCTACTTCACCTACCAACGACACCATTGCCAGGCTCGTCGAGCAATTGGCTACCATCGTGCAATGCTTGGATTCGTTTGACCATCGTTTCACCATGTATGATAATTCCTTAATTGAATTTAATCAAAAACTTGTTACGGCCTCGGGTTTTGGTACACACCACACCGGCGCTAGTGGTTCCCGGACAGCAGGGAGATCAGCAGCCGATTCAAGTGGAATTCTTCCAACACCTAACACCGGGAAAGAGATTGACGGTCCGCAGCATTTCAAAATACGAGTGGAACAACCCCAATTTGATGGCACCAATCCCCATGCATGGGTCTTCAAAGCCGAGGAATATTTTGATTTATATCAAATCCCAGCGGATCAACGTCTCCGTCTGACTTCTTTGATGATGACTGACGATGCTTCTTCGTGGTATCAATACCAGAAGAACAACAACTTACTCCATACGTGGCATCACTTTGTCGAGGAGCTCAAAGAAAGATTCGATAGCGATTATGGTAAGGATTTCTTTGGAGTTTTATCGAAGCTGCGTCAAACTACCACAGTGGCAGCTTTTCGGACGGACTTCGAACGTATCTTGAATAGAGTTACTAATGCCACCGAAGAACAACTAATAGCCATGTGGACGGCCGACCTCAAACCGCCACTGAATCGAGAATTGGAGATTCGTAAGCCCCTCACGCTACAACAAGCCTTTTCACTGTCTCGAGATCTCGAATCCACCATGACCGAAACACTCGCAACGTGGCAGCATGTTAGTCGCAAACCTTGGCAGAGTACTTCTCATACTACTGGGAACACTCCGGGAGGCATCCCACCTTGGTTTCAACCTGTGACAACCCCGATTACAGCTCAACCAAGTCCTTCAACTCCCCCAATTAGACGGCTGACGATGGCAGAAAAACAGGAACGCGACGCTAAGGGTCTGTGCTACAAGTGCGACAACAAATGGTTCCGGGGACACCGACGTCAAAACATCTTATTAATGTTCTTAAATGATGAAGACAGGGATGAACCACCAGATCAGAAGGAGGCGAATTCTGAGGAACACGGACAAATTGTAAGCGCAGATATATCATCCTTGAACAGCATGGCAGGAACTTCCACTCCGCGGTCACTTCCGATTAAAGGATCGATTAAAGGGGTCACGGTGGTGGTGCTCGTCGACGACGATTCTTCTCACAATTTCATCCATCCGGATGTCGTTGAGAAGTTGAAACTCGAAGTTGAGACGGTGACGACATTCTGCGTTTATGTTGGTAATGGGGAGTCCTTGCAGTGTTCTCAATATTGCCGAAGTGTCCCTCTCGAGTTGCAGAACCACGTTTTTGGGCTGGACTTGTATGTTTTGCCAATTCATGGTACAGAATTGGTCCTCGGGGTACAATGGTTGAGTTTACTTGGTTGGGTCACACACGACTACGCGACATTAACCATGGATTTTTCATGGGAAGGACGACGCATAAAACTGAAGGGAGACCAACCAGTCAGCCGGACTATCACATTAAACAGCTTGGAAGCATTGTGTGCAAAAAGCCAACTGGATGAAGCCTTTGAGTTGTTATTTTTGGAGACCACCACGGATGTTGTTCCCCACTCTATGGTGCCCCCGGATACTCCGAAACCCGTGACAGATTTGTTAGAAAAATATAAGACCGTGTTCGAGAAACCTATCGGCCTACCGCCCCGGAGATTCTATGACCACCGCATTTATCTCAATCCGGGTACAAAACCTGTCAACATGAAGCCTTACCGCTACCTACACTTCCAGAAGACTCAAATCGAAAAAATGGTCCGTAAGATGTTGGATCAAGGAATTATCAGGCCCAGCAGGAGTCCATTTTCATCACCTGTTTTATTGGTGAAGAAAAAAGATGGTTTGTTTCGGTTTTGCGTAGACTACAGGGCTTTGAACGCAGTAACAGTACCGGATCACTTTCCCATACCAACCGCAGACGAGTTATTTGATGAACTGAGTTCCGCTCGGGTTTTTACCAAGTTAGATCTACGTTCTGGGTACCACCAAATACGGATGCATGGGCACGATGTATATCGGACGACATTTCGTACTCATGACGGCCATTTTGAATTCTTAGTCATGCCCTTTGGCTTGACGAACGCTCCTTCAACTTTTCAGGCGTGCATGAATAAGTTGTTTCAACCCTATTTACGCAAATTTATTATCGTATTTTTTGATGATATTTTGGTATTTAGCGAGACAATCGAAGAACACGTACAACACTTGGAGATGACGTTGGAGTTATTAAGGGCTAATAAATTTTTCATCAAGAAGGGAAAATGTGTTTTTTGCACGAATTCAGCTGACTACTTGGGCCACGTTGTAGCCGACGGCTGTTTGAAAGTAGATCCAGGAAAAGTTCACTCCATGTTGACTTGGCCAAAGCCCAAAACTGTGAAGCAACTTAGGGGTTTTTTGGGCTTAACCGGATACTACCGCCGGTTCGTAAAAAATTATGCCTTCATTGCCGCTCCTCTCACCGATATGCTTAAGACCGATAGCTTCAAGTGGTCACCAGAATCCGAGCTCGCGTTCGATACTTTGAAGAATGCAATGGCCACGACGCCCGTCCTCAGCTTGCCGACATTCTCAGAGTCGTTAGTAGTGGAGACAGACGCTTCCAATGTCGGCATTGGTGCCGTTTTGATGCAATCAAAACACCCAATTGCTTATTTCAGCAAAAAACTCGGAGTCCGAAAACAAGCAGAATCAGCCAATCACCGGGAGCTTCACGCGCTTGTGGAGGCTGTATATCGATGGAGGCAATACTTACTAGGAAGGGAATTTATAATCCGCACCGATCAACGCTCCCTCACCGAGTTATTCACACAAGTAATTCAGACTCCGACTCAACAGTATTACGTTCGGAAGCTACTGGGGTTCAGATTTCGAGTGGAGTATAAGACTGGTACGGCAAACCGTGTTGCCGATGCACTTAGTCGACGGGAAGAAGGAACTGAGGCTCCGCATTTTTTACCCATCCTATGTCAACCACCCCCTCTTTTCTTGGAAGCTTTGTTGGAGGAAAACATAACACTCGCTGATCTAACCGAGATGCATAAGGCCGCGACAGAGAAGAGATTGGCGGCACCATTTTCTGTGCACAACGGCCTGTTGTACTACAACCACCGGTTATGCTTGAGTGGGCAATCGAAGTTGAAAGAGGATCTCCTGCACGAATGTCATTCCGCCCCATCAGCCGGTCATCCGGGGGTTGAAAGGACTTTCCACAGATTGGTTGCAGCCGTTTATTGGCCAAAAATGAGGGATGATGTTCGTCGGTATGTCGCATCGTGTACCGTATGCCAGACTACCAAGTATAGCACTCAACCGCCGACTGGATTGTTGCAGCCGTTACCTATTCCGCTCATGGTTTGGGACCATGTGTCAATGGACTTCATCGTTGGTCTTCCAACGTCTCGTGGATACACGACCATTCTCGTGGTCGTCTACAGATTGACGAAGTATACGCATTTAGGAGCTTTGCCGCCTGCCTTTGATGCGCCAAGGGTCGCTGCTTTGTTTATAGATATAGTCGTCAAACTGCATGGGTTTCCGTCAGCCATTGTGTCAGATCGCGACACAATTTTTATGAGTCGAGTCTGGACGGAGTTAATGAAACATAGTGGCACTAAACTACAGAGAAGCACTGCTTATCATCCTCAGACGGACGGCCAAACCGAAGTCACAAACCGTTGTGTTGAGCAATACCTCAGAGCATACACTCATGCTCGGCCTCATCGTTGGGTGAATTTCTTGCCTTGGGCAGAGTATGCCTTGAACACTTCTTACCATGAAGCACTGAAGATGTGGCCGTTTCAGGCACTGTATGGCCGACCACCTCCAACAATTTTGTCGTATCATCCTGGTTCTAGTAAAGTGGCTACAGTAGATACACTGTTGATCGATCGAGATGCTTTGTTGCAGACTTTACGAGAAAATCTCACTCGTGCCCAGAACCGGATGCGTGACTTGGCCAACCGCAAACGTCGAGATGACGAATTTTGGGTGGGCGAAAAGGTGCTACTGAAGCTTCAGCCCTATCGCCAGGGATCTATAGCACGGCCTAAGTCCTTCAAACTTGCTCCACACTATTACGGACCTTTTACAATCTTGGAACGCATCGTTGCAGTGGCCTACCGGCTTGAGTTACCATCAGGAGCCGGCATTCATAATGTTTTCCATATATCGCTACTCCGTCGCTTTGTCGAAGGCAGTGGGACTATGAAACCAACCGAGTGGCCTGCTGACTTTGTTGACCATCAGCCACGAGTCACACCTACCGCCATACTCCAGAGGCGCACGGTCCTCCACAACAGCACGCCGGACGAGGAATGGTTAATAGTTTGGAATGATGGATCCCCAGAATCTGCAACGTGGGAGTCTGCAGCGGTAATCCGAGAATAATTCCCTGGTTTCCACCTTGAGGACAAGGTGAATCCAAATGGGGGAGTGAATGATACGGGTGTGGACATGGAGGATGTTGCGGGAGAGTCGGTTGAGACGGTTGAGCCCCGCAGGAGTGGTCGTGTGAAGAAGTCAAACACTAAATTAGTGGGGTTTGTGAGTGGATGAGGAAGAGCCGAAGATCAAGCAACTATTTTCCTTTATTTTAAGTTATTGTTGCTATTTCAATTTTAACTGTTTCATAGGAAATGACCCTATATAAACAGTATTGCATTTCCCTTTGAGATATAAATCGAAAATCAACTTTTGTTGACAATCTGATTCTTCCCTTCTTGATAGTCGCGCTTCTAGCTATCGTTCTAATTCTTGGAGTGTGCAACAACTCGAAACGTTGCGTCTTGGTACCATCTCGTACCAACCGGTTTGTAAGGTGAGGTTTGCACTCACTTATAAACTATTGAAATGTCTCATCTCTAATCATGTGTCCGACATGAGGTTTGAAATATGAACTGATCATAATAGATTGTATCCTAGTTTGAAATAGGAACTGATCGAAACAAATGGAATGGTATATGGTAGGTGCAGACCTCTAAGTTTAATTCAATGCACAGTCTTCTGAAAATATAAAGTCTAGTGTTCTTGTCCATGAAAATCAGTACATATATAATATGAATTATTGTAAAGATGTGACAATGACAATGTGATGTATAGATAAATTATGAAAATTGTTATAATTTATTTTAGACAAAAATTTAATTTATGAATATAAATTTTTAAAAAATACTTTCTAACTTATTCCTCTTTTTGTGTAGTGTTTATTTTATCTTTAAAATTGCGATGATAGAATAATATATATTTATAAATATTTTTAAAAAATAATAATATTGGTAAAAATAAAATAAAAAATAAAAATTATTATTATTAATTAAAATAAACAAATGTGTTTTTTAAAAAATGATTATTTAAAAGATTTTTGTAATGAGAAAGAGAGAAAAGAAAATAAAAGAAAAAGATAAGAAGTTAAGGAAATAAAATTACATTTAATAAATATAATTATTACTTTTCTTAAAAAATTAAGAAGTGGAAGAGTTATATTAAATATTTAATAAATGTAGTAGTTACTTTTTTAAAATAACAAAAATAAATAAACTCATATGTATTCAAAGGGATGTGGGTGGAGTGAGGGTGTGGGGTGAGATGGGAAAGCAAAAGAGAAGAAAGAGGAGAGAAGATGAAAACAAAGAAACTCTAATTATATTATTATTTTATTTCTTTTAAATTATTTTAAATTTTATATTATATTGTTCTTTTTATTTATTATTTCCAGTTATGTGGTTATATATTTTTATTTATTTTTAATTATATACAAATTATGTTTATTTTATTTTATCTTCAATTAGACATTGATTACATTTATATTATTTTATTTAATTTTAGTTGTCTTATTTATTTTAATTCTAATTATATTAATTATAATTATTTTATTTATTTTGTATCTTCAGTTATGTACTTGTTTTAATTATTTTATTTATTATATCTTCAGTTATATATTTATTTTATTTATTATATCTTCAGTTATCTAATTTATTTTATTTTATTTTCAATTAGGCATTTATAATATTTATTCTATTTAACTTATCACTGGTCCATTTATTTTATTTTAGTTATATCTAGTTACATTGTGGTGCTATTTAACTTGTTTGTTCTATATTTAGTATTACATCCTGTGAAATTTATTTATTTATATTTATTTATGTTATTCTAGTTAGGCATTGATCTCTTTATATAATTTATAATCATTTATTTAAGCTAAATCGAGTTTGTTTTAAATTTTGTTTTAGATCATTTTGTAATATTTTATTTACAATTAAAAGAAACACATATAAAAAATTAAGTAATTTTTATGAATTTGGATAAAAGAAAATTATTTATATGTTTTATTATTATTTTAATAGTTATATATATATATATATATGTGTGTTTTTGAATGATGTGTACAAATTATCAATTAAAATAACTATGATATATCATCAAACTATGTGAGTACTAAAAATATCAATTGAATGTATGTTGTGAAATAATCATATATTTTAAAGAGTTAAGATTATATTAATATATAATTTATGAGTGTCTCTATATTTGGAAAGTCATTTGGGGTGAGGTGGAGTGTAAGAAAGTATTTCAAGTAAGAGAATATTTAAATAGTTAACAACGGCGTTTTAGGCTAAGATATTTATTTTATTTATCTTTAGTTACACATGAGTTCTGTTTATTTTATTTTATCTCTCAAGTAGGCATTTGTTTTTATTTTATTTTATTTATATATAATTATTTATTTATTTTATCTCCAATTACATTGATAATAGTTATTTTATTTATTTTATCTTCAGTTAAAAATTATCTTATTTATTGCATCTTCAATTATATAATAATTATATTTATTTTATCTTCATTTAGTTAATTATAATATTTGTTTTATTTTATATTATTTATGTATTGATCCTAATTATTTTATCACTTATCTATTTATTTTATTTTATTTATATGTAGTTGCGCACTAATTTTATTTTATTTGTTTATTTTATATCCAATTATGTATTGATCCAATCTATTTATTTATTTATGTTATCTATTTTATCTTTTTCACTCATGTACTAACCTCCTTATATAATTTATAATCATTTATTGAAGTTATATTCAGTTTGTTTTAATTGTTCTTTTATTTTATTTTGTAATATTTTATATATAATTTTTATATATAATTAAAAGAAATGCATATAAAGTCAAATAAATATTTTTTATGAATTTGGATAAAGGAAAGTTATCTATATACTTTATTGTTATTTTAATGGTTGTATATGTTTTAATGTTTTGTATAAATTATTATTTAAGATAAATATGACATATCTAAAAGTATGTGATTATTGAAAATGTTAATGATATGTATTTTGTGAAAGAGTCGTAGGTTTCAAAAATATGAGACTAGATTAATATATAATATATGAGTGTCTTTATATTTGGAAAGTCACTTGTAGGGTGAAACGCAAGGAACGGTGGGGTCTAAGAAGATAATTCAAGTAGGTGAATATCTGAATAGTTCATAATAACGTTTTTGGGCTAAGATATTTCACAGGCCAAACTTTGTACTATAAGATACATGCTTAGCATTACTAAGGTTGGGTAGTCAATATATATATCTTTTACCGACCAGATGAACAAAATTCTCAACAAAAATAATTATGATTGTACTAATGTTTTTTTCATGAGAAATACTCAACTACGTAATTACTTCTCAATAAACTTTCAATGTTTAATATTTAAGGTGAATCATCAAAAGTGGTACATGTATCCATGTGTTTGATAAAATGGAATTGAGTTTTGTAGCTGTAGGTCAACTTATAGGTCTTCCATTATTTGTATTGTATATTAAGTTTATTAAGATTGATATTTAAGGTTTATAAAAATCTCACTTATTTCTTATTTTTCTTTCACATGTACCTATTGTACGAGTAAAAGTAGAACCTGTTTAATATAGATTGTTAAGAAAACTTTTAGGATTTTTTTAAATGGTTCACTTATGAAGAATATATATGAAATATATCGATAGTTTTACGTCTTATTATTGTACAAAACTTATATGTTTTTGTAATGTATTATAAGTAATTACAAAATGTGAGATGTGAACAGGCATTCATATTTAAGAGATTATAATACTATATGAAAAAATCTTATAAAGAAAAAAGAATCACTCTTAATTTTTAATAAAATAACAATTATATATATAATAGTTAGATGTCACAAAGAAGCGTTATAACAATTTTTATAACATTTGATAAATAGCAGTATTTTACTAATTATTATACCCTATATTTAAATAAGAATGTTAATGAGATAGGAGAGACTTACATGTATATGAACTATTTGTTTATCCATCCAAGTATGGGTGAAGAAATATTCTAAACTATGGTTGAAAAATTTGGTTTTTTTGTGTTGATAAAAAAAATTAAAACTGTGCATATTGAAATATAGGTCAAACAAGATACTAAAGAAAACTCCACGAATAGGAAGATAAGTCACAAAAATCAGTTCTCATATTGGAAGTAGAAATGAGATAACATAAACATTGAAAATTTAAATTATATGGGAGTTGAGGATGACAAATTCAAAAATTAATTAAATACACCCTTGTTTAGAATAATATATTTGGAAATGTATATTTATGATACTTATTATATATATGTACATATATATGTTAACTAAATGCATTTTGGAAGGGTTATTCTTAAATATAAATATTATGCTTATGCAACTGCAATGTTATTTTATAAGGTATAAAAATTTGAAAAAAAAAAACTTTGAAAAAAAAACTAGAATAGGAAGATAAGCTAAGGAATACAGTTCTCATTCTTAAAGTAGAAATGGGATGACATAAATATTAAAAATTTAAATTATATGAAGATTAAATTATATCAGAGTAGAAGATGACAAATTCCAAAATTAACTGAATACATCCTTACTTAGAATAATTTCTTACTTAGAATAATTTTTGTTTATATATGGAAATGTCTATTTTGAATTGTTTACACACA
>Ga0209489_108910_pt1 | contig 13095 bp, 7 predicted proteins | sample SiratrowhiteBW_FD_187527 | JGI IMG/M metagenome (GOLD analysis project Ga0209489, IMG submission 187527) | Root nodule microbial communities of legume samples collected from California, USA - Siratro white BW (SPAdes) (version 2) | ecosystem: Host-associated > Plants > Roots > Nodule | place: USA... | reverse complement strand
CAGAAATTAAATCATTGAAAAATAATTTTTTTACAAAAAAAAAAAAAACAGTTTTAGAAGAAACATCACATTTTTAAGATTGTTATAAACTTCCTTAAAAGATAAATAAGGAAATATATTTTTAAAATACTAAACCATGTTACAGTAAAATAATTTATGCTAGTTCGAATAAGGAGAATAAGTATTTAGAATACTGTGGAATCAGTATGAGACTTTTTAAAATATTCAAAATATATTGATAATGATTAAGAAATTAACATTAAATTTATCTTCATAAATACTGATATGTAATCATAATTGAAAATATTAGTAGCAATGAAATTAATAACATTAACTAAATTTATATTTATTTCTTATTTCTTTTTTTCACCTAAAAATAGTTGACGTGAAATAATAAAATTAATAACATTGACTAATGTTATATTCTTTTCTTATTTCTTCTTTTCTTTACCTAAAACTAGTTGGGTTAAAATTATTTTAAAAATATATCGTTTATTTATGTGTCAATATTAAATAATAACATAAGAAAATTCTAATATCAAAAACATTGTGATCAAGTTAACTGAAAAATGAAAAATGAATAAATAGTAAATCACACTTGACTAATTTACTTAGTCAAATATTACCTTATGCAGAAATTTCTAAATCGATGTTTAGAATATAACCTTTCACAATATATTTAAAAAAAAAATAGTAACTCTGTATCAGTTGTGTTAGATCTTGTTGGTAAATATGTATTTTCATATAATCTAAGTTGTCATTTTTTTTCTGTTATTTGTGCAGCTTTTTTCTTATAAACTGAAAAGGACATATAGTAAATGATAGCTGGGAGTGTTAACTAGTCAAATACAAAATTTATCAATAAGAAGTTTTGAGGATTAGTATAAGAGATATAAGTAGCATTTCACTGAGGTTTTAATTTATCTTCTCAATATGATTTTTTTTTCTTATTTTTTTTTTTTTGTAGCCAAAATTTATTATTGTGTCACTCCCAGACTTTTAGATGAGTATAAGTTCCATTTTCACCAAACCTTATTGCAGACCAATCTAATCCACTCCTATCAGAATAAGTTATTGTGTTTTAGACATATAATAATTCAAAAAAACTCATCTGACATAAACCATAGACAAAATTCACAATGTTGGATTAAATATTGTAAGTCATACAGATTTGTAAAGAACATAGCGCTGAGATTAACAATACCTTTTTGAAAAGAAGAAAGTTTTTATTTTGAATTTTAGAAAATCATTTCGTATGTTATTAATACATAACACTAACACTTCTTATTTTATTTATATTTAACTTTGCATTTTTTTCACAGTATATTTGTTTTCGTATTTAAAATATATTTTAACATAATAATTTAATTAATTCAATCATACATTTCATAACTAATTATTTATATTTACAATACAGTTTAGAATTGAGTCGCAACATAATTTTTTATATCTTATTAATCTATACCATTATAAAAAGAGATAAATCATTTTATCTATATCATTATTTAATCAGACAAATTTATTTTTTAATAAACAAGAAATAAATCAATAAAAAGATATCAAGTGTTATAAATCATCAGAGAAGAACAGGCCAAGAACATAGTTGATGATGTAGATTATTCTAGTAATAAATCAAAATACAATATCATCCCATTAAGAGATGTTTAATATATTTAAAGGACCAATTAAAATATGTATACTTTTTATATTGTCTACATTATTAAAATCACCTAAAAGTGTAACTTGCATCTACAATTAATTTTTCAACCATTGGTAATCAAAAATGCTGATAGCTACTTCCCACCAATGAAGCCATGTAAAAAAATATGCTTACATTGTCAACATTCATAACTACTTCATAGAAGTAAATGCTGGTCATAACAAAACCAATGAAAATGGAAATATATTAATGTGTCCATACAATAATAGGATGAATATAAAAATTTACATAAAAATAAGCATTTGAATGGGAGCTTGCATTATTCAATGATCTATGACTGCCAAAAAAAAAAGTTATAGCAACTTACAAATATTCAACATGTGTGTAGGTTACATTTAATATTAATATTTCCTCACCAACAAACCAGATTAACCTTTTAGAAGTTTTCCTTTCAATAAGGTAGTCTTCAGGGTTTCTAGTTTTGATTTTCCACTTCTGAAAGTTTCATGTTTAGACTTGACAGAGGATTTTGGTGTGTTAGTTTCATCATGGTTCGATTCAATTTATTACTATTTTTTTATCAGCTCCATAGCTGCAAATTGATGTAAACAACTTACATATTAAACACTGAAATAGATTAATTGATAGTCACCAATCTTCTGGAAGAAGGATCATCTTTCCTTGCTTGTTTGACTCACCAACACTTATTTTCCCTTTATTTTTCGGATCCGTGAAATGCAATGTGAAAAACAGTGAAAAACAATAAATATATATATATATATATATAAAGAGAGAAAAATATAATTAATATTTTTACCTTATTAAATATATTGATAATAAATTTTCTTACTTTACTATTTGATTATATTGTTCTGCTCAAATTAATTTATGATTAAAAACTTGCATTAATATTTATAAGCATAAATTCATAAAAATAACAAAATGTGGTTATTGAAAAATAGAAACAATATATTATGGACTACTTTTTATTTACGGATGTATATATGTTTTGTTTTAAAAGTTTGAAATTTAAATCTGGCTCTCCATTTTAGGAGTTGCCCGGTTCTGAATCTGAGATTGAGTTTACGTGCAGTTGAAATTCTCCTACCCGGATAAAATTCTCCACAAATTTACTTTTTTTAGTTTTTTTTTATTTGTAACTATAGTAAAATGTATTTAATTTTCAAAAATATAAAAATATTTAATTGTTAATAATTAAGAAAATAAGATAGAAAATAGATCAATAAGATAGTTATATTAAAAAAAGAGTGAGCTAAACACATTATTTATGTCTAATGTTTATTAAAGATCTGAAATGTACTGTGTAAAGGTTTACTTACATATGTAAATAAGGCCCCAAATGTTTTATAAGATCGTTTTTATATAATAAATGAACAATGATACAATGATACGTTAATAATCATTTCACAGTTATCATGTAGTTATTACGGTTGTTAAGAAATTTTTTTCCTTATAAATAATGTTCTAAATAAATTGAGATTTCAAGAATTGTTGCATAAATAATTTTATTTTGTTTGTTATAAATAATAAATACAAAAAATATTTCTTTTTACTTTTAAGTATAATTGATATTTCTTAAAAGAAAAACATTAATCATATTTAAAAGATTCACAATTTAACTATAATATTTCACTATTAAATTTATCAAACAAAATTTTTAATTTATATTTGCATCTGATATTAATAAATTATTCTATAAGTTAGTAATTATAATATTACTCTGCCATTATTACAATTAAATTAATATAATATGAACAAACTTAAATGTAAGCAAAACTTGTTAGAATTTTATTAAAACCATTAAAAAAATCATCATAATATATAATAAATTGTAATCAATATATTGTAAAGTATTTTAATATAATAGTAAGATTGAATTAATCAAGTAAAATATTTCATATTTCAAAAGCTATTCTATTCCTAATTTTTATTAATATTCATGTTCTATAGCATACATAATTAAGACAAAATGGTACTTGTATATTTCGTATGGATGAACTCATCTAATTACCAAATGAAGGATTAGTGTTCCCCAACTGACCAACTTTAATAGCTTCCACCACATGAATTATGCTGTTAAGTAATGTCTCAACAAAACAACAACCATAGCTCAATTACTGCAAAAATCGTTTGATTTGATTGGGTAAGTAGTCAGCATTCTTTGAATGAAGGTTGCTAGCCAAACATTTTCAGGTATTGATTTCAAATAACATCCAACTAGACTAGAACAACTAAAGACAGTACCTCATACTAGAACTAAAGTAGCCTAACTAATAACTAAAGATGACAGTGGTAACATCGGGATAACTACCACAAACGATGAAAACCTACCTGATACATGGCTTAAATTCATTTCATCACTCCAGCCATAGAAAGAAGAATTAAATTCTCTGAGGAAGAATAAAGTGATACGTAGAAGACAAGCACCCAGTTAAGGAATAAACAGCATGAAAAAATACCCACATCTAGCTTTTCCGACGCTTCTTTCCACTCTTGACCTCACTTCCGTGTGCCTTAGATGAAGTTAGAGTCTTGCCCTTGACATCTTCTACCTCTCCCTCAGAAACATCTGAATTTTCATTCTCAAAATCTTTTCTCTTCAATAAACCAGATTTCACCTTACCGGTACCATTAACATCAGTCTTTCCACCACTTTTGGAAGATTTTCCTTTGGAAATGGCAGTCATTGGGGTTGTTTTCTTGGATTTTCCACTTTTTAGAATTTCTTGCTTAGACTTGGAAGTGGTTTTTGACATGCTAGTGTCATGGTCCTTTGATTCCCTAGTGTTGGAAGTATCAGTATTTTTCGATTTATTACTGCGCTTTTTAGCAGCAACAATGGACTTACTGCTAGAACTTTTAGGAGTACTGTCCTTAGATTTTCTATTAACTTCATCCTCAGGTTTTCTACTTGTCTTGGAATCTTTGGATTTGTTGTCATCTTTGGACTTTTGGCTAGACTTCGTAGATACATTTTTTGATCTACTAGTTACTCCACCACTGCAAATTGATGGAAAAATTTAGATATCCAACAAGAGGTGACACTAAAATAGATAAATTGATATTAAACAACCTTCTGGAAGAAACATCCATCTTTCCTTGTTTGGTTCTTTCACCATCACTCGTTTTCCCTTTCTTCTTTGGTGGTCTGAATAGGATCAGAGAACAATACAATGTAAACAAGACCAAATAAAAAAACAGATAGAAAGCCATGTTTGCCACAACATCAAAGAGAAATAGCAAAAAGAGCAATAAAGAAAACACATCCATTTGAATCCTTCAAAACACAGGAAGAACAACAAAAAATCTACTATCAAATTCTTAATTGATACAAATCAAACCAATGCCCAGCAGATAGCCCAATTACTTCACGAGCATACAAAAATACAAACAGCCAAGAAGTCCAAATATCTGAAACTTCTCAATCTCAATCTCTCTAAACAGTTACATTAAATTAAAGGATATTAATAGTTTTTACTTTTTAAAATATTTCCTGTAGCACTCAACACAATCTATAAGAAGATTCACAACCTTTACATTCTCTGGATTTTCAACCGCTTCAATAATCAAAGACCACAGACATGATTTGAAGATCAAATAAAAGCACAGCATTAAATACCCTGGACATACCAGAAAGAAAGGGACAAGAAGACTGGTTCAGAACTATGCTATAGGACAAATCATATCAAAAGCACCAACTTAAGACAGGCAAATCATATCACAAAATATATACATGCAAAAGGAGTAGGTTCAGGTTTTGGGGTCATGTGTATCATGGTCGCTTTCTTTCAAAAATGTATCCAAGAAATCAATAGCAAGCATAAACAACAGCACCAACTAAGCCAAGATCACAGAGACACAATTTCAGCAAAAAGGGTAACACAATACACCCAGTAAGCTCCATAAAAACATGCACCTGAAAAATATAAGATAATACAGCCATATAATACATATCTATAAAAATTGATATTAACAATATGCAGCACATACATATCAATGGGAGCATCAAGACTTGCACGATCACTTCGTTCTTCCTGTCCACAGAAATAGTTGTTATTAATTTATAAGCAGAAAATTCAGTGTAAGAAGGAAAAGGTACAGACCAACCTCATCTGCATCTGAGTCCTCTTCAATGACCTTCCATTTCTCCTTCCCAAGATTTAGTATTTCTTCATCACCATCATCATACGAGACCTAAAATAGAGAACAGTGCCAGAACATAAAATAGCCTGTATTTGGATAAGCTTTGAAAAAAGTGTTTGTCCGATATAGCTCTATATTCACGCACTACTCATTCAGCTAGATTTTTTACTTTTACCTCCCCCTTTAGATTGTGTTTTACTTTTATTTTCCAGAAAAACATTTCCAGATACTTCCTTTGTCCATACAGATAATATTGTTTTTAGAAAGTTTTGTCCATTTTTTAAAGACTGTCTTCCAATTGTTTCTTGCATAAATTTTTTTACCAAAATACTCTTAATTACTTTACACTTTTTGTAGTAAACATATAAATACTATAAATTAATAAGATAAATATATTCTCTCTCTTGTGTTAAAGGGAGAAGATGACAGCATAAATTAACTAACTCCGATGAGTCCCAATAATCAGAAGGGTAATTTTGGTAAAATATTATAAATTAACGAGTTTAACTCCACTGACTACATTAACTAATCCTCTTAAATCCCATGAATTATATGGAGGGAGGTAGAAATTATGGGTTTTTTCTTTCAATTTAAAAAATGCATTTTAATTTTCTCATTAAATAATGGCTCAAACAAATGGGCCATAACAGTAGTAGAATGTTATGTTTTTTCATAATTTGAAATAATACCAATGAATGTAAGCCCCCATCCAACCTAAGATATTAAGCCATCTAGAGTATAGAGCAAATGTTGAAGATACTTTAATGGAAGTGCAACACAGAAACAAAAAAAGAATATATAAAGCTTTTTGTCAGCGATGGTATGGGTAGAGAGGAGACTTAATGCACAGTCAAATCACCTTGTGCTTCTTTTTTGCAGAATCAAAAGAATCAATGACACCTTTGTAAAACCTGAAACAGATTAAATGTCAGTGAAAGTATACATTAAATGTTTCCATTACATCGATTTGAACAAGTAAACTGACCATAAATAGAATGTGCATGATGATATACACTATTTTAATTCAAACATATACTCTGTCAATACATTTCATATCAAAACTTAGTCATACCAAATTTTACAAAAGATACAGTTTATTTTAAGTAATTTGTGTAATTAGAAAGTCAAAGTCTAACATATAAACTGCCAAATTAATTTAAGGAAAAGTGTGTGGGACAAGAAAGGAAATCTTGAACTTTAACCATCAAGATCATGATAACTTCAATAAAAAGCTTTAAAAAGCTTAACACAAAGATACATGTAGTAAGTGTGACTGTAAATATTATGCACAAAACAAATATCATGATCATTGAACACAAAGCAATATTCGTCCAGATTAAGAAGTCTAAATACGAATGTCACACAGGTCAGACAACCATATGCTGAGAGTGTACAGCATATGAAAATTGAAGACATACTAAGGACTTACTCACGATCCTTAGGCCACCAAACTTTGACCCGTAAACCGACAAGGTTTTCACCATATTCCTTCGTATCAGATTCCTGAAAAAACAGTCAGTTAATTGGAAATCAATGCAAGAACACAATGAAATTCTGGAATATGTTAGGCATGCCAGATCAAGGACTCTCCCAAAGAAAAAGTTCCCCAACGAATATATCCTTAAAGCCAATAACAGAATTTAAAAATTCATACAAAACAGGATACATACATTTTCTTTTCCTGAAGTAAGTTTCCTTTTCACATTTGCCTTGGGAGTCTCCTCTGAACTTTCATCTTTAGTAGATTTTGTACCAGACCTCGGAGAAGAAACCATTTCCTAAATGAAGAACAATGATTCCTTTAATGTTTTACTTTTAAGAAAGAACAAAGTATAATAAAATCATGTACCAATAGTATTCAAAAATAGTAGCCAAGACGTAAGCACAGTATAAAACATAAAAAATATACTTTGTCGACATTCATAGCAAATGATTTTGCCGCATCTGTTTCAGACTTAGCTTTACCCCGACCTCCTTTTTTCCTGTCTTCCACCTGCCTTGAAGAGGATCCACCACTACCCTTTTTGTTTTCATCTAATTTCTTGGCTGAGTATTTTTTAGCATCAGCATTATTTGCTGACCCACTTCCTTTTTTTACTGAATCTACCACACTAGATTTTTTCAAATCAGACTTTTGACCAAGTGCCTTTTTCACTGACCGCCTCGCAGGTTTGGCTTCAGAATCACTAGCTCCTCCAGAAACCTTTGAAACATCATAAGCAGCCCCTTCTTTTACAGGGTTGTCTTTCTTTTTTGATCGTCCAAGTTTCTTTAAATGATTTTCATCATTGAGGCTCTCACTGGGAGGAGAAGTAACAACTTCAGATTCATCATTTACTGCCTTCGGTGATGAAATCTTAGCATCAATTTCTTCCTTATTCTCTGAAGGTCCTGCTGCTTCAACAAAATGTTCCTCATGAGGGGAACTGGGAACTATTTTACTGTTGCTTTCATAGTCAGGCATTTTCTCAGTTTCCTTCTCATTAGCAGCAACTTGAACCTTGGAAGGTTTTGCCGATTTAGTTGAAGAGCTTGATTTCTTTCGTGATCTTTTAGTACCTTTTCCTTCCTTTTGTTTACTATTGTCAACCTTTTCAGTGTCCAAATCATTATGCACCTCACGACCAGATATATTCAAACCCTCGGATTGGTTAGAACAATCAGCATCCTCTTGCTTTTTAATGGGATTGGAATCAGCTAAAGCAGTATCTTCTCCAACACATGCAATACCATAGCTCATGACCGAGTTAGGAGATTTATTAGCATCAGGATTTTCCTGTTGAGAGGATGTAACTTCCCTCGAATCCTTTTTAACCACCTGCTCAAACGACAATAACCATATTCCAGTGTCAATTCTGGATAATAAAAGTCTAAAACAACACATAAAAAGCAGGAGTATTAAATTAGGGACATACATGTGTTGACTCCTCCAGTGATTGTTTTGCTGACTCGCTCTTATCTTCCTGAAAAATATCAAAATGACCACAAGAAAACTTCATGAATGTTCTCACCATGAAATGTTTCAAACATTAATCGACAAAAGACCAACAGAAAACTTACCACATGCTCACTAGTCACACATGTATCATTTTTCTCCAAATCATCAGATGTATCTTGGCATATTGAAGCAAGTACAGCACTATAATCATCCACAGATATACCCAAGGATTTCACTGCTTGAACCAAGTAGGGTTTAAGCTTGGTTGCACAATTTTCAAGAACCCTCTCCGCCAATTTTTGGGCAATTGGAAAAGCTTCCTAGATTTCAATGATTATCAACATCAAGACAATGATAAAATTTGAACAACAAAACATGGTTCAGGTTTAAAATCGCAATTTACTAAAAGGATGAAATTGTAACTGTCACAACCTCATTGTCTTTCTTAATGCTGTCCAGTAGTGGAGACAGCAGGTCCAAGGATATATCTTCACTTTCCTCCACAACAAGGGTCATAATTGTTTCCATGGACGAAAAAACATTTTCTGGATGATGTTCCCTGAAATTTACAAAATGAACCTGGTCAAAAAACCATGACCCTCTCGTTATGTTTTTCTAACCATCTAGAAAAATGTATTTGTATATATTTTAACAATTATAAAATTGCACAAATACAAGCATTAGGTTCAATACAATACACAAATTGAACAATTTTTTAACAATCAGGATACGGATGAGGCACCATATATTAATATATTGCTTGTAGTTTTATTAATTTGTTTTCTTATCATACCTTCAACTTCCCTTAATATAACTGATATTTAGGTTGATTTGCTATATCATCATATTTTTGTTGTTCTTTAGTGAAAAAGTATATTGTAGCCAAATTTAAATAAACATACTTGGTTCAAGTTAAGATACCAAAACCCAAGTGCAGAAATACATTGAAAGAAGTAATCAGTCATCACACAAGTTAGTAAATGTTCAAAAAGTACTGAGCAGGAAAAAAATAAAACATTAAAATAGTTCACAGACTACGTAGTAAAAGATCAGAAAAATCAAATCAAGTTTTAAGTAAAACAAAATAGGGGACAAGATTTTTAAATTTTGAAGTCATGATGACGGTGAACTTGTCAAAATCTGGCAGTCCTACCTTACAGCTTTCAAGAAATGTTGAAACATATCCGAAATCAGGGCATCACATTCAAGGTCCAGCATTACCACACATGATCTGACTTTTGCAACAGTTTCCAGAATTGAGATTCTCTTGGCATATGATTGACTTAACTTGTCATGCAAATTTTCAAATGAAGATACTATTAATTGAAAGACCTCCTGCAAGAAAAAATCATCAATAAGATTCAATTGATTTACTGATTTTTTTTTTGGTAAAGAGCATGATAATTGTCAAGTGCATTCATAAATTATGGTAAAAAAATTCTGCACACCTTCATTTGATCATCATCATAAGGAGCTTCAGGTGCAGTGATTCTTGTTATTTCACTGATGCAAGAGGCAACCGCAACCTTAACATCCTTATCTGAGTGCCTTAAAAGTTGGTCAGCAATCAATGCTTTCAATGATGGAGAGAGTGCATCTTGCATAGAATCTGTCGGTGACTGTTCAACCTTTGATAGACAACTTTCTACTTGCTGCAGTGCAAAGGAAAATACAATATATAAAATAAAATAAGTTTAATACTTTGACTAGCTGTTTAGTAGGACTATTTTTTTTATAATTGCATATCTTTTATCAAGGGAATTTTTCCACTTCACCTCACTTCAAAGTTCAAACTCATGTTGTACTTTATGGTTTTTAGATAATAAAACTACAAAATCAACTTTTCCTTGAATTGTCCGGATTCAGAGACATTACTCATATCAGAACAATTATTCATCATTTGTGAAGCTAAGGAGTATATAGGCTACACAGTAAACAATGCTGGTCTTTCACACTGCTGTAATTTACAATACATGCTAAATAACTCAAAAAAATAGAAACTCAATGCAACACCAACAAAGCAGAGAGGGCAACCAAAGTATGTAAGAACATGGAACACAAGTCTCAAATCCAACACCTGACTACTTGAGATTTATGTAAGATCAGCTACAATATAAAGTGTCTAGTAATTAGCACAAAAAAAAAATAAGGCAAAGTCAGCTAGGAAACACAACCAGATGTGTATATGAACAGTCTCTAAATTCAGAATATAGTATATTGGTCACCAACAAAAACTAGTGACAGAAGATTATTGATAATTTTATACTTGTAAACAACTCCTGTTGTACCATAGCAATATTAGACCATATTTTGCAATATAATTTACTTCCTTTGTAAACTATCTTGTTTTAAATATTGTATTCACAAAACCCAGCATTTTGAAACCAATATATAAAAAATATGCCACAACTATAATACCGTTTTGACCATGGATTCAAAAGATATTACTAACATGCTATTAAACTGTCTTGTCCAGAGCAATAATATATATTTAACCTAGAAATAAACGGAGATGTGTCAAATGATTTCCATGTGATTTGAAGTAAATACATTCTCTATGATCACAAGTTCCAAACTTTTATTGCAGAACATAACTATCTACCAAGGGAAAGGAATAAAATATGAAGGGATAATGAGTTCCTCTTTAATAATTTGATATTTCTTTCTTCAATCTCACATAAGAAATCCCTCCACAGTTGCAACTCCCCTGCCAAAACTACTAAAACCAAGCCCAACATCCTCAGACCCGGCATCACTGATGGCAGTTGGCACTATTCCAAACCCTAGATTACTACACTCACCAGCAACCCAGTAACAATTGATAAAAACTGAACAATGCATATTTCAGGACCTAATTTAATTTTCTTAGTCTATCTCATACATCCCTACCTAAACACTCAATAATATTGACTTTCATTATAATCATCAGTTACCAATTAAAATTTCATAACTGGGTAGGGAAAATAGCATGTATATGATCTTAAGATGTCTATTATAACATAACACATGCACCAAGACACCTATCCCAGTACACCCAAACCAGTTGAAGTTGCAGAATAATAACTTGAACTCAAACATTCCATGTTGTTTCCAACAAAATCTAACATAAACATCAAAGCCACACAAATTCAGCAGCAAGTTTGCTTTTCCAGATTAAAAAAAAAAAAAACACAAAGGACATGCTACAACCAACTCCTATTCAAAATAAAACACCCCCACAATAAATATCAATAATACCAAAAAATAGTTAAAATAGGATTTGGAAGGAAAAGGTGTTACGTCTAAGAGTGAGAGGAGCTCCTCTACGGAAGAAGGAGGATCTGCGAGCTTGTTACCGGCTTCGAAAAGTTGCTCTTCCAATTGTTTATCGGTAGACGCCATTGTTTGTGTCCTATCCGCTTTTTCTGATCTTTTAAAGGGAGTCCACCACTCTCTTATGCTTCACTCCATTAATGCCCTAAAAAATCACACCATTCGAAATCTGATTTGAGAATATAAGAGGGAACCGCAACATTAGGGTTCTTCTTCGTTTTCTGTTCTTTTTGTCTCGTTTTCCCCCCTTTACCTCATAATGAAAAAACAAAATAGAGATAGAGTAGTGACATAGAAAAGTCTAAACAATAGAAAATAAAGTTTGTTTGTTTTTTACAAATTTTCTCAGAGAGGAAAAACTGAATTAATGGGTAGGAAAACACACAAAAAAGAATATATATATAATATTTATTGTATCTTTGTATGCATATATGTATAATGAGTGCTTCAAAAATACATATAAAATAAAATCATTATTCTTTTTACTGTATTTACATTTATTAGTTTTCATATAATCGTGATAAAATTGTTGTTTTAATATTTAGTCATACAGTATTTTATGTGGTAAATCAATATATCTCTATATATATATATATATATATATATATATATATATATATATATTAAAATTATTGTTATTTTTTATTAAGTGATAATTTAAATTTTTATATTAATAATCAATAATATATAGATATTAAACTACAATAAAAAAATAACAAAGAAAAATACAATGTGAAATATTTCTTATTAATTGAGTATTTTAATGATACACTTATTTAAGATTTAAAAGCTCAACTTAACATTGGAATCATAATTAAACAGATATTATTATAATTTAAATAATAATAATAATAATTACATAATATATTACATACCAAAGTACTAAATTTACAAATAACATTATAAAGTTTTAAGTTCAAAATACATAGAAAATTTAAATATATTATAATATTTAAGTTTAAGATTGAACAATATATAATAACATACTTAAAAGTAAAAAAAAAAAAAAAATCAAAAAAAT
>Ga0209489_108908_pt1 | contig 13101 bp, 7 predicted proteins | sample SiratrowhiteBW_FD_187527 | JGI IMG/M metagenome (GOLD analysis project Ga0209489, IMG submission 187527) | Root nodule microbial communities of legume samples collected from California, USA - Siratro white BW (SPAdes) (version 2) | ecosystem: Host-associated > Plants > Roots > Nodule | place: USA... | reverse complement strand
TTTTGATATATCTCAGTTACATAAACTTGCAAATTGAGTATTAGTATTTCTATTTGTATTCTATCTTGTGTGCAATTTGGTGTGATTGAATCTGTGTGATATATTACTTTGAAATTGTGTGAGTTATTTTGCTTCATACTGTCTTTGCTGGATAATATTGGTTAGAATCATTTCTACTGCATAAAATCCAACTGGTGTATGTGCTGTTTGAAATCTGCTCTCTGCCAGCAAAATAAATCGATTTATTCGTGCCTGAAATCGATTTATTTCACCACTGCACCTTAAATCTTTTATCATTGAGGTTTAGAAAAGGTTTTCTATTTACTAAACTGTTTTCAGTGTTTTAAATCAGAGAAATCTTTTAAAGTTCAATTCACCCCCCCTCTTGAACTCAGCCAAATATATTTTCACTTTGCAAATGAATCTTTATGATGTTCACTTTCATTAAACTTTTCATAATATTCACCACCTCTATCAGACCTCACAACTTTTACTTTTCTATCTAACTGTCTTTCAACTTCATTTATAAACATTTCAGGTACATCTACTGATCAAGACTTTTCATGAAGTAAGTATAGATAACAATATCATAAGAAGTCATCAATAAAAGTGATAAGATATTTTTCACTACCAAAAGAGGGAAGATCAAATCGACCACATATGTTAGTGTGTATCAACTTACGAAGTTGACTGCTTCTTGTGGTTGGATTCTTTGAAGTATGTTTTGTTGGCTTGCCTTTAATTCAATCCAAACACACATCCCAATAAGAAAAATCTAATTGAGGCAAGATATCACTTTTCACTAGCCTTGACATCCTTTCTTTGGATATGTGAGTTAACCTTTGATGTCATAAGAAAGTAGATTTCTCCTTACATACTATACGATTACTATGTTCAACATGCAATAGAGATTAAAAAAATTTAACATCAGGATTGAAACGATTTACTAATGAATATTTTGGCAGTTGATTTATCCATCAATAAATTGACTGCAACGGATCAAATCCATCGGTAAAATTTGTTGGCAAATTGATCACCAATTTATCCATCGCTAAAATTTGTCAGTAATAATATTTTACCGACAGATAGAAATTTATCGAGAATTCTAATTTTTTTATAGTGGGCCCGTTTTGACTTTAGCTTCTTTGGCCCACATATTAACTCATGTCATATCTTATAAATAGGACCTTTAAGACATGCTCACACTTACTAACTTAGATGATTCAGTAGTTAGGAAACACTTAGTTTTCAATTGCTCTATTTTTTTGTTTTTATAGTTAAATGAAGTGATTAGTTTTTGTCTTTTCATGTTCTTCTTCACTTTTTCATTTCATTTCAAATTATAATTTGTTTTCGAGTAATTCTACATTTCATTTATTAGTGAAGAATTTTGTCATGGGTGTGTTCAAGTTTGATTATACTCTTATTCTTTTTATGTTTTTGGATTTTGATAAAAGTTTAATGATTATTAATGTGTAAACAAATTTGTCTATATGTTATTCATAACCAAATATAACATATTTGATTTCTTTGTGTTTAAGTATGAAGAGAATTTACCATGGTTCATGATGGATACTATTTTTTTACTAGGTTTTGTTCATTGTAATCATTTTACAATTCTACAAGTTATTTTTTTTTTTTTTTTTTTTGTTTTTTTTTATTTTAATTATTTTTTTATTTTTTTATTTTTTTTTTTTTTTTTTTTTTGCACTTTAAATTATGTCCATTTACATTCATGAACTTTAAAGTTTCTTGCCTTTTCAATTGTGCAAATTTACTTTTTATCATTTACAATCATGCAATCTTACATTTCTTTTGTTTACATTTACAAATTTTACATTCTCTCACTTTCGATTTCCATTAATGGAGTCTTGCCATTAGACATTCTACTATTTTTGTTTTTATTACTCTTTCAAATCCCCCAATTTTAATTTATGAAAGAAAGAATAACAACCAATTCATTCAATCAGTATGTGTTCTTCGAATTCAACCTAGGTTGACATTATACTACATTAGGGGAAAACTTAGTTTATGTTGAAAATCAAGCACAACTTATGGTCTATCACAATCATCCTAACACAAGCTTATGTCAACTCTTGCCAGACTATTTATTTTGTACAGTCTCTACTCTTACTACGGTTTAAGTAGAAAGATATCTTACCTAGCACTTATAAGTATTGTCATCTATCTGGATGTTACTTGAAGAGTATAGTGGTATTTAATGTTGCATGGAGCACATATAATGCACCTCTACATCCATGCTCAAAAGACAAAGAAGATGAAGTTATCTGAGTTCAAAAGCTTTCAACAGCTATAAAGCAATTTGCAACGATTGTTTCTTCCAAGCTCTATATAAAAGGTAACATAAGTGAAAAGGGCCAAAATGTTGTCTTCTTTATGTATCCTTAATAGATTTGTAAGAGAACAATATTGTGTTTGTCTAGTAAATTATAAGAGTGCACTTATGTTTGTATATGTCGTAAGATACCACCACTCTTTAGTAAGCACACATTTGTTATCTTAGTGATCACACTATTATACAAACTTTTCTTGTCTGGTCATGAATGGTTGAATTCTAAAGAATACTTAGAGTGTTAGTCAGGAGTGGTGGTTGTCTAAAGGATACTCTATTTTAGCCAAGCCAAGCATGGCAACATTCCAAAAAAGTATTCATTGCCTTAGCTAGGAGTGGTTATTATCCAAAGAATACTCTATCTTAGACAGGAGTGGTTGCATTTCAAATTATACTCAAAGGGTTAACCAAGAAGACTGAAGTCCAAACAATACTCAATTTTTATCTAGGATACACTGAATGTTCAAATAATACTTGGGTTTTAGTCAAGAGTGGTTGTATTCCAAATAATACTCAGTTTGTAACTTCCAACAATAGTGTGCAAAGAGAAACTCATTTAGTCGATTGAGAATTGGACTAGTTTGTGCTATCTGATGAACTAAAATAAAAATAAAAGAGTAATCTAAAATCATCGTCTGATTGCTTAATATCAACCGATACACTACTAAAATATTAAAAAGTTTTAAAAGACAATTCAACCCTCCCTTCTTGTGTTTTGACATGTTTTCACATAATGAAACTATATGACTAAGAATTAAAATAATAAGAAAGGAAGAGAATAGAAGAGAAGAAAAGAGGAGAAGAAAGCTTACCTTAAACTTTTCTTTGTATTGCCACAAGAAAGTGTGAGAAAGACAGGGGAGGTGTTATATTTATAGGCAAAGACATGGCATAAAAGGGCAAAGGAAATTTGGAAAACAAAAATTCTTTAATCCTTAAAATTACACTTGGAAAGTTGCCAATGGGAGAGAAGAAAAGAATATAATCAAACTTATCCTTATATTAAACTTGTCATGTCATTAACAAATAAATAAGGGTAAAATAATTCTTCTTATTTTGATCTTATCAAGGATGAACAAACTTTGTGAGATAAATGGGTTTGGTCTACTAGTTTTTATTATTTATAATTGAGACCAAATAATGAGTTTGAGTTCACGGGATTATGATACACAATTCTACTAATTTCACCCCTATTAAACCCAAATTATGTATTTCAATTGTAAAAACATTTCAAATAATTTTTTACTATATTCTAACATCTAATTATATGCATTATTAATTATTCATCTTGATTATTGATGGATTTTGCAACGAATCTATAATTAGAATAAAAATTGCTAATAATAAAAAATAATTAAAGACCAATTTATAATCATCAAAAAATATTTAGAAGTTAATTTTTAGTTTTAAGAAATTTTAGGGGTTTATATGTGATTATAAAAAATATTTTTGAAGTCAATAGAAAACACTCAGTTTTACTCTTGAAGAATGTAAACTAAATTTGCAAGTCAAGAAAAAAAGTAAAACATAAAAGTTAATAATTGATATTATTTTTGTCACATGTACATAAAAAAAATAGGATGTTACAATGAAGACATAAAACAAAAGAATGAGGAGAAAAAACAAAAGAATGAGGAGAAAGAACTCAACTTGCATAGTTGAAAAAAATTTAAGTATAAGATGGAAAATAAGGAGCTCACATAATGAAAATCCCTTGATTATTTTGTTCAAAATGAAAATATTGGTCGAGGTTGTTGTAGAAATGGTTACAAAGGAAGAGGTTGTGAAAACTTTGAGTTTTATCAAGAGGATGTAGTAACCAAAAAACAATAATTTAGCCAACCAAGGATAAAATCAAAATAGTAATTGCCAAGGCCAACAAGCGTAATAGCATAATCAATAAGAAATATGATACAAGGTGTCATCAATACTATTGTAGGCAACTTTGTAGGTGGTGGCGATACGAACTTTGCTCAAAGGTATCACCTTTAAGTTATGCATAATGTTATCATAGAATATTCATTCTGAAAAAAATTTAGGCTAAGTTTGAGAGGGGTGAATTGAACTATACATAATTTTTTACAAAAATAAGTTTCTAAGAATGAAGTTCTTGAATTAAATCAATATACTGCAGTATTGGTTGTCAAAGAGTAGAAAAAAATCAATTGAAATTTGCAAACAATTTGATATAACTCTTTTGTTTAGAAATCTTGATAAAAATGAATTGATTAAATTATGACAACAATGTACACTAATTTTCACAGCAAATCTAAACATAGAAAAATGCTCGATTAAGATTCATAAACAATGTATTGAAATTACAGCAATGCTTGATGACATTATCTTTTATGATATTTTTGAGCTTATTTTTATAATGAAATCAATTCTTTATTAGCTTGAAACCTGCTACAGTCCAAGTTTTTATCTCTTTATAAATAATTTGTTTCCTATTGTAAATAATTTGGTTACTTGTGTTTTAGATCAAATTTTACTCTAAATCCCATTATTTCTTTCAAACAAATGAATATGAAGCATTTGGGTAAAGAAAAGCATGATTTAAATCTATGAGAAGCAAATAAGACCAGAGTTGGAATGTTGATGCTGACAATTGTTAGCACTGAGGTTGCTATGTGATTTGATGAAGTCAACATGGATCAAAGTTTGCAAAGTGGATTACTTGAAGCCATCATAGAGCTTGATGGGAGTTTTGGTCTAGAACTTAGGTTGGAGGTGTGTGAGTGTGGTTTTGGTTCAAAACCATGAGTTGCATGATATTTCACTTGCGAAGAGCTCATAAGATTCACATTGATTTATAATTAATTGAAAGAGATCTAAATGAGGTTGATAGATTTTGAGAAAACATCTTTTAAGAGTAAAATCAGTTAATTGTTTCTAGAAATCAACTTACTGGATTTTTTTGTGTTACAGAAAAATCAATCAATTGAATGTTTAAAAACAATCGATTGAATTTTTGACAAATTTAAAAACCAATTTTCTTATAAAAGGGTAGCGCACAATTTGTGATATATGAAAATATACTTAAGTCATTTTGATTGATCAATTGTGATTTTCTAAGAGAGAAAAACATGCGAAAACTGTGAGAATACATTCTACTCGCTTTTCAAACAAGAAAACCTCAAAAACTTCAATCTTGGAGCTTTGCCTTGAGTGGGTTTTGTGCAATTCTTGGTTTTGCACCAAAGCTAAGTCTTCTATATTGTTCTTCATCCATTTGTAATCTATTGTGTGTAGAAGTACGGTTGTTTTAGAGCTGATTTGATATCAATTGTATTGTGAGCGGTTTGGTTGCAAATTATATAGGGTTTGTGATTTGTAATTGTGTGTTTGGTACCCATATTACATAGGGCTTGTAATTGGGTTTGTGCAATAAGGTTCTACATTGCATACATAGCTACTGTGGGGTGCAGTAGGTTGTGTGTTGCAAGAAGTAGTGTTGACTTATGGGGAGTAAGGGTATTTATGTCGTATTGAACTGATCTTGGTGATCTTTTTAGTGGAACTCTTTGCTTGTTGGCAAAGGACTGGACATAGCCCTTGAAAAAGGGTGAACCAGTATAAATCTTGGTGTTCTTGATCTCTCTTTCTCTCTTCTTGAACGATTTGTCATATTTGCTATAACACGCTCAATTAATTGTTCATCACACTTAACTGACTGGTTATTCTATTGGTGTAATATTGTATTCTCCGGAACTGAATCTATTTTATATCTGTTCAATTGACTGTATCTATTTTTGATTCTATTGGAGTGTTTCCTGTTAACTGTAATTGTTGTATAATTGATTGCATTTCTGAAAACTTTTTTTCTTGAATCAATTGTTTCTTCTTATTCAGTCTATTATTTCTGGATTGCGTTACTGTGTGAGTAACTTTTAGTTAATTGTTTATGTTAGTTATCTGATTGTTTCTGGACAGCTCTATACGGTGTTTCTATTCAATTGATTGCTTTCGCATTCAACTCTGTTGCTTTTTACTAATTGACTGATTTGTGTGTTCTAGTCAATATATTGTTTGTAGCTGTCAATTAACTATTTCTTGATTGAACTGATTCACACTCTGGTTTCAGTTAATTGCTTCTATTGTTCATTGTTTCTGGCTGTGACTTGATTGTTTCTAAACAGCTTTGGATTGTATACTCTATTCAATTAATTACCACTGTGTTTCAGTAAATTGTTTCTTGCTGATTTTCAGTTCTGTGTGTTCTTTCAATTGATTGTTCTTGATCTGGAATTTATTGATCTTTTATTGTCCACTTCAGAATAACACTTTCAGTAGTTTCAATTTAGAACTTTCAATCTATACTTTAATAATTTCATTTTTGCAAATATTTTTGAAAGTTCAATTCACGCTCCTTCTTAAACTCGGCCTAAACTTGTTTTTCAATAGTTGGGTTAGGTTCAACAAAGTTGAGTCGAGCGCTAGTTATTTAAGTCGGGCTCAAGATGCGCCAATTGGGTCAAAAATACTAGAAATTGCATCAAAATCTAACTACATCCGGGGCAACTTTATCTGGGCTGAGCGCAGATGTCACAAATCATAATATAAAGGATTCTCTACATTAGGGTTAGGCACTTCCATTTCTAGGAACTCCTCCACTTTGGGGTCTCCACTCCATCTAGAGGTTGGGAGTTAGAAAAATGTAGCCTTGGAATGACAGCTAGCGTTTGGAGGGTTTCTCTTTTCTCCTATTTCTATATCCATCTTCCTCCATTGTTCATCTTTCTATTTTGTTGCGATTAGATGTAACAGTTTGAATTCTCATGTAACTTCCACAAATATATCTTTACATAGATGTTTCTCTTTCAAATTGTTAATATTTTAATTTTGCTCCTTAGTGCTTATTGATGGAGGATCACTTGGAAGACCACAAATAAAACTACTCACAAGGTCCATGGTTAGAAGAATGGAGGAGGAAGAGGAGCTTCAAAAGAATATTCTCTTATAGAGGGTAGAATCTTTTCTCTAGGAGTAGTTTTTCTTTTGTATAAAAAAAAGAAGCTTAGGTGGACTAAGTTTTGGGCCTAATTGAGTGTTTGAGTCATAAGATGTAGCCCTATGGGAAGTCAAAACATTAATTAAGGAGGTCAAACATGACTTACAACAAGCCTACATGACTATGCATACTTTAAGAAGGCTTTGGAGCTTATAAACACATGGAAAATGCAAGATTTGAACAATATGGGACTTGAGACATATGTATGTGCGAAAATTACAAGTGCAGCTGTACTTTGAACATTTTAGTCCCACATCTCTTAGACTATTGAGTGTCAGGAGCTCCTAATCCTATAAATAAAAGCCTACACCCACTCTTGCAATCATTTTGAAATTGAATGAGAATTTGACTATGCATTTTGCTTGTCTTCTTATTCCTTTAAAGTCACTTAATTTGAGCACCTTTCTTGAATTTCTCTCTAGAAACTTAAGGAAGAGTTTGAAGTTTTTTTCAACCCTTCAGCTCACTTTTTCAAATAAAAAATAGTTTAAAAATTAACTTTTTGTATTATACTATTTGAAAGATGCAAATATACAATACTACTATAACTTAAATCATTAACACTTACAAAATAAGTTTCCATTATTAATTATAACAAATTAATTTAACATGTAAAGATAATAACCATTTTAATTTATCTAATTAGATATATTAATTAATCAATTAAAAACTTAGAAAAATACTTATATTATTAAGTGTGCTTTTAAATATATTTATATCTATAAGAAAAATTTTAAAAAGAAAAAGAAAACTAGCATCTTGGCCATAGCAACCCGTTCTTTAATAAGGTGAAACAAATTTTAAACGGGTAGGACTAGCTTGTTTTGTCACTCTTAAACAAGAGCATATGCACACACACATATACAGACATATATACCTACGTACATACATACATACATACATATATACATACATATATACCTACATACATACATATATACATACATACATATAGCTTTAGATATAAATAGGATGGTACCTAAATATTTTATTATTAAAAGTGAAAAGTTTTAAATAAATAGACAAATCAGTTTTTCAGTTTCATTATTATAAAAACCACCATCTCTCTAAAATCGTTTTCCTAAGGGTTCTCTGCCTTCTCTCTAGATTTCTAACCTCATCAATTATCTAATTGACGGTGAGAGCCTGCCATCAGACTTGTGGCGATGATTAGAGTAAGATTGTCCACAATCTTAGGTTGAGTAAGTTCATTTTTCACCCCTTTTTCCTTCGAGTCGGTTTTCAAGTCTTTCTAGTCACTTGAGTTTAGATTGTGATTGCATGTAGTGTTTCTATCATCAGGATTAGTCTTTGTTATTTCAAGGTCCTAGTGACGTGTTCTAATCATTGATCAAGATTCTGTGGTACAGGTTAGACTATCTCTGAGATCCCTAGGTGTTTGAAGTTCTTTGTGAATTCAGGTAAGGGAAGCTAGTTTGAATGTTTTTAATAGATATTGTAATTACTTGTTTTATTAAGTATGAAATGGATGAATTTGAATTAAATTGAATGAATGCATATGTATGGTATGATGTAGTATCAATGTTTGTGAATGATATGAAATGGCAATCGAGACATAGTATCTTCAAGAAAGGAGATACTCGTGTTGAGATTTTTAGGATGTGTATTATTTTGGGATTTGTTCAATAAGGAGGTATCATGTCTCTACTGGTACATTGGAATCATATAGATGAAGATAACCAGGTAGTGAGAGTCGAAGGAGATGATCAGAATAGGACATATGGATTAACCCTGTGCATATGGAAATTGTATCTGAGTTTTGAAATAGGAAATGATTAGAACAAATGGAATGGTAGTATGACAGGTACAAATCTCTGAGTCTAATTCAATACACGAGTTTTCTAGAAGTAAAGTCAAGTATCTTTGTATATGAGCCAGTGTATGTATGATATGAGTTACTGTAGAAATATGATAATGGTAATGTAATGTGTGAGATGAATAATCAAAGTCTGACGTGTTGTAGTCTGACTGGGATAGAAATTTAATTTATGATTATATATTTTAAAACTCTCTAGCTTACCCTTCCTTTTGTATGGCATTTGTTTTGTTTTTAAATCTGCAATGATCGTGTGTTAAACGTGAGCAGAGGATTTCATAGGTTGTGTGACGTCCATGTATATGATCGTCTATCGAGTGTATCAGTGTATTAAGGTATCGTCTGACACATTCATTCTTGCATGATCGTCTATCAGACTACGTTGCACGTTGTTTTCTATTAACCATTTACTTTTTGCATGCACATAAACTTTGTTATATCCTTTAACTAGTCTTATAGTGTTTGTTATCATCAAAACTCATATTACTCTTATGAGATCATTGGAGGGATCATTTCATCTAGTGACTTCACATAGATAAGTACAACACTTTTACCCCGATTAGGTTTCCTATAATTTTATGGCTTGAAGCTTTTGTGCATACTCTCGCCTCCTCCTCTTCCTTACTCTCCTTTTGCTTAACCTTTCCTCCCTCGCTTTCGCCCTTCAATGGTGCGACGGTATCACCAACCTCCGCTCTTGCTGGTCACCCTATCAACTTCAGTTCCCTAACTTGCCCTCCGCTAATTCCACTCCCTCTCGTCACCCCTCCAATTACGCTAACCCTCTCTCATAATCTCTCAATTGAAAAGTATTACTACTAATAGGGTTTTTAAAGGAGAATATTATTAGTTTTTTGTATTTTTTTAGTATAATTTTCTTAGCAGAAAGGTCAAGCTCATCAGGAATGAACCAAGTAAATTGACATTAAGTATCACTTTCTTTGAACAAAAGAACAAGTTAAATTGTGGAACATTGGTTAAAAGAATATTAAATAATTGATATGTTCGCCACACCTATTCCTAAGAGTAAAGGTGGCAAAGCAAGCAGAGCACGGTTGGCTTACCACTAATTCGATGAGGCAAATTAGCATTTACAGGTGCTACCCAACAAACCAAAGAAAGGGCAAGGGGGGCAAGTCTGCTAGTCCATTTTTTAAATAAAAAAATAAAATGAAAAATTATAATTTAAGAAATTAATTTTTTGTATTATATATTTGGAGAATACAAACAGTGCATTGTGTGTGTGTGTCAGGGTAAAGTTTTTGAGAATCTTATGTCATCTTGTGTTTTCTTCATCTAATGAATCATCTAGTTACATGTGTCTAGTTGGAGCATTTAATAGACTACCCTTGATAGTTTGTGTTGGTTATAAATAACATCAATTATCATGTGGCAAAGGTCAGGTGGGGTTGAGTCACAATCAAATTATAGTGCTTGGGCTACAACTTTCTTAAGTAGAAAAACTTGCACCCTGACTATCAGTCATGATTTTTGGCATAGTTGTAAGCGTTCCATCCAACAATTGATATCAAAGTCAAGGTCATAAATTTTATTCCCATCGATGCAATTGCTAAAGGGAAAATTGTTGCAGGTAACATCAATTATCGTATAATGGATGCCAGGTGGGGCAATTCACAATTGAATCACGGTACATGGATGATACGCTCTTAAGCAAAAAGAGTTTTGTCCTTATTATCGACTATAATTTTTGGTCGAGTGGTAAGCGCTCAATACAATAATGTCTATCTATTGAAAACATCTAATAATTATTATTGTTCGAGTTTGTTTAGTATGAGTGTTCATGGTGTGGTTTGGTTCAATTTTTTTTTTAAATTACATGCAAACTTAACATAGAAATTACATATTTGTTTGGTTCGATTTGAAAATAAAAAAAAAAATCCAAATCAAACCAAACCAACTTTTACAATTTGGTTGGATCAGTTTTACTGTTTAATTGTATAATTTTTTATTCAATCTTATCATTTTTACATGATGCCCTGATATTATAGTATGATGAATAATTTCATTATGTACTTCACTGAAATTAAAGATATGTTCTTTTTAACATTTGTATAGTATCAAACAATTTTTTTTATCTATATAAGCAATTTTCTTGTTTTATCAGTTAAGGAACTAAAATAAAATACAAAGGCACAAGGGTTTTTTACTTGTTTATAATAAATGAAAAAGAAAAAAAGAAAGGTGATTATATTGTGTATTGTCACAGGTTGGTCCATCAAATGATCGAGCTTGGGTCATTAGATATTCAGAATGGTTGATCATCAATAGGGTTGTGTACTGTTAGTTAGTTTGACCACCTATTAAAAAGAAATGTAACTTATCTAAAGAGTTAGTTATAAGGCCTACTAATCATGAACAAAGAGATTCAATAAAACTAGCTAAGAAAAAATAAAGGGATATTTGCTTGTGGTCCTTGAAATTGGTTGGAGAAAATACAAACTTTAAATATTAGATAATATTAGTTAAAATTCAAATGATAACAAAACAACTAACTAAAACTTAAAAAATACACCTCTCACTATGAACAAGGGGACACTTGAACTCATTAGCTTATTTGAACCAGAACATGTTGTATCTACACATTTTTATATAAGTACTCGATCACTCTTAGGATCTACCTCACATAAGTCTTAAAAGACTTCTTGCACACGTACAATATTACACAAAATTCAATACATGAATATCAAAATAAATCCTTGTATTACTTCCTTCAGATAATATTTTATTGTACTCAACTTTTTCCCAAGGCTAATAATTTTGCATTCACACCACCAAGACAACTTTTCCTCCACCTCATTTATGTGTTAAACATATTATGTTACTCTTATGTCACAAATTTATAAGCATGAACCAAGTTAGACACATTAGGTTTTCCTGTCGCACACACATTCATCATATATGAGTGAAATAATAGGTATTATAATAATATTTAAATAATTGATTTCATGTTGGATCAATTATAAAGTATCAAATCAATAAAAAGTATATTTGATTTTAGCTGATTTATCAATATTTTGGATTGATTATTTTTTTTTTACTAATTCAGTTCTGAACATGCCACTATTTAGTCAATTAGGCTTTTTATTTTCTCGACTATAGAGCTAATTATATTGTAGATAGTCCATATATACTTTAGTCAATATAACTCAACAAAGTGTTAACACACACTAGTCTGTATAGTGTTCTTACGTTGTTCTGTGTTAATTTCTTGATCAGATATCCAACATGGGAACCAAATCAAATCCATGTAAACTATAAAAATCTAAATTATGGAAAACTTTATCTTTTTCTAAAAAAGTATCCTTAATGGAAATAAGCATATGATCTAACCAATAATTTGTTTTTCTCTCTTACAAGTTAAGCATGGCAAAATGAGCCTAAGCCAGCTTGCGGCCAAAATTTGGAGGTGAGGTTGGTGCTTCCAACCCTTAGCTCACTTGTTTTTAATAAAAATATTTTAAAAATTTAAATTAATATGGATTATAGGATTTTGTAGAATCTTGATCAACTGAAACAGAGATGGAGAATAAAACCCATACAAAAAGTTAAGCAATGGGTGCAACAATGGAATTTGTGTATGATGAATGTATTCGACAATGGTAGAAATGGAAGTAAGAAACAATAAAACAAGTAGAAATGAAAACTAAAATGGATTAAAGGGAGAAAGAATGGAAGAATACTGAACTCCAAAGATAAATGCATGGAGAGTCACCACTTGAGAAAACTTCTCAACATAAGAACTCAATACAAAAGAATAGACAACTCAAATTCTCTTGAAATCACCTTATAGACAATCTCTCATCCATTCAACTTAAGTGTATTTTGCATACACACGTTTATATATATATATATATATATGTATATATATATATGTATATA
>Ga0209489_108907_pt1 | contig 13102 bp, 8 predicted proteins | sample SiratrowhiteBW_FD_187527 | JGI IMG/M metagenome (GOLD analysis project Ga0209489, IMG submission 187527) | Root nodule microbial communities of legume samples collected from California, USA - Siratro white BW (SPAdes) (version 2) | ecosystem: Host-associated > Plants > Roots > Nodule | place: USA... | reverse complement strand
AAAAAAAACAAAAAAAAAAAAAAAAAAAAAAAAAAAAAAAAACAAAGAATTAGACTAGGAAACTGAAAAGGAAAAGAAAAAAAGAAAGAGCAAGAAAGCAAAAAAGAAGAGTACCTTATGGAAGAGAAGAAAAGAGAGGAGGGGCTAGAGAGAATTCATGGAGGATTGAAATTGAGGAGTGAAGAAAGTTGTGATGATCACGGAAATTGAGAAGAGCAAGGGAAGGAAGTGCAGGGAAGAGTTTCCGTAGAAGCAGAGAAATGTCTTCCTTCTACTCTTCTGCTTCCTCCTCTGTCGCCGGGAAACCAGAGAGCAAGAGTGAGAGAAATTTTCCCGGAAAATCAGAGAGAGAGAGAGAGAAAAAGAAAAGAAAAGAAAGAAAAACAAGACACAGGAAAATGATTGGAGGGAAGAAAGACAAGCACATCAAAATTAATAACCTGTTCTTCTTCCTTTTATCATAAAAAAAGAAAAACATATATGTAAATTTTACTGTAAAATATGATTTATTTATTTCTCGCCAGTATGAAAAATATGATTTATTAAAAATGGAAACATAAATAATAAAAATAATTTAATTACTAAGCACTAGATAAAACATCACTGTTTAATTTATATCCGCAATCAACCAATAAAAAATAGTTATTAACTAATTTTAAGATTATTATTAAAATTAATTTTAAGATATTTATAATAGTTGTCACAGAATTCTGTACACTGCCACTGTCTGTAATATTTGTTCAGGATATTATATTCTTAATTAAAACAATTATATTAAGTCTAATTTTTATAAGAAGCAGAGAACAATTATTATATATGATAATATCTTAGTATTTTTTTCATCAAGTTCGCTTGTTTGCATATTTAAATTAAATTCGAATTTTAATAATAATAATATCTTTGGCGTGTGTATTTATATTTTATTCCTAACATTTTGCCACATTGGAATTGTATTTGGCGTCCGTTGACACGGATGCTCAAGATTCAACACTTGCCCAGTTCTTCTCATGCTTCCATTTTTCTATTATCCGATTATTATTATTATTATTATTATTATTATTATTATTATTAAAATTAAGCAAAATATATAAATAGAAAATTAAATCTCCTCTTATTTAAATTTTTTAAAGGAAAAATATTAAAACTATTTTATTTTCTAACATTTTTAAAATGATTATTTATTTAAAATTAAAAAAAAATACAGAATCGGATGAAAAAGAAAAGAGATTCACTAAGTATGGCGTGAAACTCATATTGTAAGTTTAAAAAAATTAATTAAATATATTTAAAAAGGTATATTAAAAATAGATTTGTCACGTTTCTCTTTTGAAGGATGATAGAACGCTTTAGTTTGCATGATTATTATCCATTTGCTTTGGACATATTCCTTCACATTTTATTATTATTATTTTCTTTTCCGTTTGTATAGATTTTTCATGATGAATGGAATTCATTGATTGCTAATATCTCAAGTATTCTAAAAATAATAATGAACTTATTATGGGTGTTCCTGAACATGAAGTAAAAATGATAATTAACATTTTTGTTGTAGTGATGGTAAATAAGGTAGGTTTGGTTATACATTGTTAAAACAGAATGGGTCCCGTTTTGTGAAATGTTGGGAGGTTAATTTATCCAAATAGTTCAAATATATGAAAATTAATTTAAATTTAGATTGTTGTATTTATAAACTTGAATAAATGAAATCTAATAAATTGATTATTTAATTTAATATACCTTTGGTCTATCTCAACTCACAAGTCAGAAGAACAATTTAAGCATGTGAATACACATGTTATAAACAAATATATTACTAGGAGAAAGTGTGCGTCAAATTTTTATATAAATAAAGTAAGAGAAACTGAGAAGTGTAAGCATTGGTATTTTATATGTCAATGTAAGTATATGAAATAATTTAAAAGTAATAATTAAATTTATTATGTGTTTTAAAATTTGATTTAAATATATACATATATATATATATATATACATATATATATATATACATATATATATATATATACATATATATATATAATATGATGTATTGTTTAGTTAAGAATAGGATTTGTGCAATGGATGTAGAAAGAATAATTTGAATTTTTAATACGTTGGATTAAGATAAATATATCCGAAATAATATAAGAGATGAGTGAATTTTGTGAGGTGGAGGACGCAAATAAAAATCCTTTTCGAACAATATATCGGTTAGCTTCTTTTTTTTTTTTTTTTTTTTTTTTTTTTTTTTTTTTTTTTTTTTCTTTGCTATCTCTCTTTTTTATTTTCTAAAAAAAAAATTAAAACCTTGAATCCTAACTTCTTTTTTCCTTGTCCTTCAAATGAGAAACTTTTATATTAAAGTTAGATAAGAAACTTTGTATAGTTTCCATTTTAGAACTTTTGATTTATACGAATGATAAACCTTAGCCGTGTGAAATCTTTAAAATAAAACTAAATTTCTTCCTAGGATCAATCTAGATCGAATTTTTAAAGACCTATCTTATATGATATGATTCTATTATTTCACATTCTTCTTATATAATTAAAAATAGGGAAAATTTGAATAAAAAAAAGTGTGAAAACAGAAAATAATAATAGCAAATGGAAACAAAGAATAGTAAAGATATAGAGTATGAGAAAACAAAGGCTTTGGGTTGGACGATTAAAATAAAATTGCATTAAATAATGAAAATAATACATAAATGTAAAATAAATGAAAACTAAAATTGGAATTTAAAACAATAAGTAAAATGTATATGAATTCATGAAGCAAAAGGATTAAGTACAACCATTGGACCGTCTAATGGGCAATCGTCTAATAAAAAATGAGTAGAAGTATAAATGATAGAAATGTAATCGAGAGAAAATGTAAACAATAATAATTAAAATGAAACAATAAAATTTAAAATGAAGAACAAGAAATCATAATAGATACCGTTTAATGAATTGAAACTATAAAAACGAGAATAGTAAATTGATTGAAATTGAAATTGCAAATGAAATGTAAATTACATAAAAGTAAATGGACTTGAAACTTAAAATTACAGAAATTGTAAAGTGTAAAGAATTAAATGGCAAGGGATGTAAAGTGTTAAATGAAAAGAGCATAAATTTAAAGGTGCAAAAAATGTAAAGAGAAGAAAATAAAGATATTGTGATTTTGTTAGCACTAAATCTACTATGTGATTTAATGAAGTCAACTTGGACCAAGAATGAAGATCATTTGAAGTTGATCTTGACTAAGGTTTTCTGAGTTTTGGACAATACAAATGTGGCCAACTCGGCATTTGAACATAAGGGCATTCTCGACTAAGGCTTTTGGAGAAATGACCATTCTTAACTGAGGCTTTTGAACATATGATGATACGAATTCGGCTTTCGGAGATATGGTCTTTAGGACATACAACCATACAGTCTTCGCTTTCGGCTAATGCGACTAATGTAGCCAATACAACCAATGCGGCCAATGCAGCCAATGCAACCAACACAGTCAATGCGGCCAATGTAGCCAATGCAGCCATATGAAGATACGACCATATATAGATGCGATCATTCAGAGAAACGACCATACTAAGATACAGCCATACGAAGATGCGGCCACTTAGAGATACGGCTATGCAGACTTAGCTTTTGGTCATGTAGCCATCCAGAGATACAACTATGGGGACTTGGCTTTCGGTCATTCGTTCATTTGTTCTGAGACTTTGTGTGTGGGGTCTATTAACCATGAGTAAGTATTTTTTAAACCATTGGAATTTTAAAAACTACAATTACTAAAACATTTAAACCTGTTTTAACATAGGCTTATCGAAAATCTCTTTTACAAGGTAACACATTCAACTTTTCGAAAATCAATTTGATGAAAATTTTGTTTTGAGAAAAATTAATCGATTGACTTTGGATTTCAATCAATTGAATAGAGCCAGTTAAGTCAGTTTTAAAACTGGTTGCTTTATAAAATAGTGTCGTTTTCTAAGAGCATAGAAAAATAGAGAACTGATATACTACATTTCTGAGAGAGCTTAAGGCACGAAAAGTAGTGTTCTTTCAAGAGAAGTTAGTGCTCTTTGAAAAAATAAGTTTTTTCTTCAAGATAGATCAAGATTGTAGATCTTGAAGCTCTTCATTAGTGAAAAACGTGCTACTCTGGTTTTGGTTCATTAGAAATAAGTTTTTTGAATTGATTTTCTGTCTTTAGACTGTTGTTGTGCGTAATTGAATTCGGATTTTATATTTTCATGTATTTGTGATTTATTAGACTATAAATTGTATAGGGTTTACATTTGTAAGAGTGCATTGGGGTTCTGCACTGGTTTTGTATTCTCTGTAGGGTTCAGAGGTGCTTTTTTACAGGGCCCAAAAGGTTTCTTGCGCGGTGCAAGTGTATTGTGTTTAATATTGACCGAACATTGGGTTCTTGATTGAATTTCTTTGCTTGTTGACAAAGAGACTGGATGTAACTCTTGAGGAAAAGTGAACTAGTATAACTCTTTGTGTTCTTGCTCTCTCTTGACTTTCTCTTGATTTGCACTTGATTTTGTGGCGTTTTATCATATCTGTCTAAATTCAATTAATTGATTGTTGCTTTGTTGTACTATTCTGTGAGTATCTTCAATTAATTGTCTTTGTGATTCAATTAATAATTTTTGTGTTGTGCTTTCAAAATTCACATAATTGATTATTTTAGTAAAAGACTTTCATTCTCTCCATATTTTGCGAAAATCTTTGAAAGTTCAATTCATCCCCCTTTTGAACTCGACCTAAAATCCTTTTAAATTGTAGTTTGATATTTATTGGTTAGGTTTTGGCTTTTGAATAATCAACAAGCTCTTTTATTGTTTTTTCTTTTATCATTCTCTCCAAGTTGTAATATCTTAGAGTACAAGCAACTATGGAATTTAGTTTTCTTCTATAATGCATTTTATATATATATATATATATATATATATATATATATATATATATATATGATAGTTTGATTAGGGGTTACTTTAAGAACTTTGCATGCATAAATCAAATTTGCATATTTTGGAGCTAAACAAGATTATAATAAATTATAATTCTCTAATTAGATTTAGCATATGTATTTTGTATATGTGTCTTAATATGTAAAAATCTTAAGCATCCTTTTGTGTTGTTATTAACTTACTTTATGTCTAAGGAGTTTGTTGTTAAATGGTAGGATTAAGCCTCATTATTGAGTTTTGAGCGAGTTTTAGGTATATATTAGTAATTGAAGATTTAAAGAGTTTTTCCTTTTTTGATGAATTTTGAATGAAGGTGGGAAGTTAGGATTTTACTAATCATTACTAATCATTACTAATCATTATTGTATGTCTATATTTTGTACCCATTGGTTGATTAAAGTAATGCTTTTAACTTGGAAATTTGTCTTAGTGATCTCACATTGTATGGTGCATTATTGGGTGATGAGTGGTATTGAATTCAATTTACTTATGTTAATGATGTAACCTAAATGGTGGTAATACTTAGTATAAAATGAATAAGGGGTGTGTTTTGGTTACAATAGAAGTTGGATGTGGATATTGTTGTGTGAACTCTTTTAAAATTTTGTATATTTAAGTGTTTCTATGTTTCAGTGTTGTATATCTCACTCCAGCAAGGTTAATCTCGTTCAAGCAAGATAAGAACTAAAGATTATGGTTTCAACTCTATACCTTTTCACTCAAGCAACCAAGGGACTAGAGTCCACAATTCAAGCATCCACTTGTTGTTTGAGAGAGAAGGTTTTGTATATTACTGAAGAATATAATCCAACCGAGGGGACCTCACTCAAGTAATATTTCCTTCTCCTGTATGATACGTTTTTCTAGTTTAAGTTAGTCTTTAAATTCTTAAATGTTTATTTCACTAATTACTTTATCTATATTGGTTATTAAATTCTTTTTATATGATGAATAAATGTTTAGTTGGAATGTAATGAAATTGTTGATATGTTTATGTATTTAGAGTGTACCTTGTGAGTTGTTGATGGATATATGTTTGGTTTTGAAAGTGATATGAACATTGATGAACAAAGTTATGTGAGAGGTGGTTACCTTAGAAGTAACTTGACACACATATAGCATAAGTGTTAAATTAGGGACATTGTGAAGTGGAATATTCTAACTCTATTGATAGACTAAATCATATAAGTGAAGGTATGTGGTGAAAAGTCGATAAAGGTTCTTAACACTTATTTGAGGATGGGTATGTGAGGAGCTATCCTAAATAAGTTTCTGATGAATGCATGAGCAAAGGTGAAAAAAATACGGAAAGTGTGATATAAGCATGGAAAACATGAGATTAATCTTGACCTTTGATCTAGATTTTGGATTTTTGAATTTTGCCCTTCATCCTCTCTTGGAAACTTTGGCTATTTAGACTTTGTATTTCATTTAGGTGACATATCATTATAATTAATAGATGAATTTTTTGTGGCTTAGCTTATAAATAGTCATTTCCTTCCTTTATACTTTGTTTTCATACATTAATGAATGTTAGAACAAAAGTCCAACACCCTGAGTTTTTTATTAAGTGTTAAAAAAACTGTGTAAAACATGATCTTGCTTCATCTATAACAAGATAGGCTTATTCAACCAACGAATCATGTCAGGCGCAAGTGTTTTGTCTAACATATGATACAATATTATGTTGTCTTTATTTTTTAGCCTAACAAGGAACAAATATGTTAAGATGATAAACATATAAAAGTAAGCTAACGTTGTACCTCACGAAGACATATATGTTTATTCTATGTCATAGAGACTGTTTATTTACTAAAGAGATTTGTTAAAGATGCATGCCAAAATCAACGTTAAAGATCTCTTAGAGTTCGAGCTAAAATTATTTTTCTTTTGCAATTCTCTAACATTGAGCAGTGACAATTCTGAAAAATTTATCTATTTCATATGACTTTCAATGAATAGACAAAGTCAAGCAAAGGCACACTGCTCAAGAAGAGATAATCGGATCCTACTTTTTGAAAGATTACATATGCAAAAAGGGACTTTCTAAAAAGCTAAAATTGCTCAATAACTAGAAATAGTCTCTAAATGGTAAACTTTCTTCAAGAGTCTATATAAAGCAACTCAAGAAAAAGAAGAAAGTAAGAGATTGTGTGATATAGTGAAAAAAGTTGATAAAATTTATAAGCCAACAAACAAGCTTCAAGAAAAACATTGTTCGTATTCACTTCAACAAGCTAGAAGAGGGAGCATCATTCTTATATCAATCATTAGACAATCAACCCCTCTATTGACCACAAGCATGTGATCAATAGAACATCACTTATACAACCTCTACATCTTAGTCATGAGTGGTTGTTTGAGAAAGAATACTCGATTATTAGCCAGGAGTGGTTGTTGTTCAATGAATACTCATTTAAGCTAAGAGTGGTTTGTAAAAGAATACTTGATTAATTCAGGAGTATCTTGTGAAAGAATACTTGAATGGGGTCAGTCATGAGTGGTTGCAAGCCAAATGAATACTCATGTTAAGGTAGAAGTGACTTGTGAAAAAAACAATACTTGAACAAGGAGTGACTGTAAGTCGAAAGAATACTCATTAACCTAGGAGTAGCTTGTGCAAGAATGCTTAAGGGATTACCCAAGATTAATTATGAGTCCAAAGAATATTCATATTGTACTTTAGAATAGTAGTCTACTTAGTGAAACTCATTTTATTGATTGAGAAATTGAAGTAGTTTGTTGTAATAGACAAATTGGTATAAAAATATTGTGTGTTTTTTCTTTATCTCTACTTCTTTATACTACATGTTATTTATATACGCACTAATAAAGAAAGAGAGTTTTTAGGTGAACATGTGTAACTAAAACATTTAAACAAGTAAATAAGTTACCTATTTGAGTTGCGTCTATAACGCTTGATCAAATGAAAGCACTATTAACTCATTACTTAGATAACTTCGTGTAACATACTTCATCAGAAACAATTATCAGTAACCAATCTCTAAACATTTAAAACTATTGTCTAGATATTCCTTTTGAGATCATATTTGAAAAGTGCATAAAAGATTTATAAAATACAATTCAACTCTCTCTCTTTCTCTTGTTATATTTTTCTTTTTCTTTTTTTTTTTTTTTTTGTGATTGGTATCAGAGCTCATCTTTTAAAGGCTTGAGCCCTTGACAACGTTAGAGGAAAATATCCAAACACAACCATCATGGCACAACTAATGATAGCACAAGGGTGCCTATAGTATTCACAAGAGAAGACTATCTTCACTGGAAAGACAAAATAGAAGCATATATGAAGTCCACATAATACATGTTATGGTATTGTAGGTGACACTAATTGTCTCGTGGTGGAGCCCAAGTGGATCAAGTCATAATTAAATCATGATGTTTGAGTTCTTACACTTTTAAGTAGAAAGAGTTGCACTCTGACTATCAATTATAACTTTTGGCCTAGTGGTAAGTGTTTGATCTAATAATTGGTATCAGAGTCATGGTCAAAAGTTCAATTTCCAATGACACAATTGTTTAGGGGAAGATTGTCATAAGTTGAACAATTATACTATGGCACATGCTAGGTGGGTTGAGTCACAATAGAAGAGTTTAATTCCTAATGAGACAATTACTATGGTACACTTTTAAGTAGAAAAAAGTTGTGTCTTAACTATCAGCTATAACTTTTAGCCTAGTGGTAAGCGCTTGATGCAACATACGACATACCATAACCTGAGGTGCCATGGAGATAAAGACTCCCAAGAAGACTATACTTAATCTAAATCCAACCAGTTGCAACTAAATGACAATCCAGACACACTTTAGCCTATGCTTTATAAAAAGAAATAATTTAATAAAGTTTGCATGCTTAAATCTGCCAAGGATATATGAGACTCTTGACAGAAAATATAAAGAAAACACTAAGGACGAGTCAGACTCAAGTTTTGAATCTAATTTAGACAAAGATAAGACTAAGCCATGTCTTTTAGTGGACATAGGTTGTAATGTAAATCTTAAGTTTGTGTTTGAGCTTACCTTGATTGCAAATTTTTCATGCTTATCATTTGATGATGAAGAAAAGATTGATCTGTCTTCTAAGGAACCTATTATAAGGTGCAACCCTATATATAAGCACCCTTAAAATTAAAATCAGAGTCTAACATTAGGTGCCTTGAAAATAAGAAACTCTTTCCAAATAAAAGTGAATCATATCAGAAAATGGACATTCTAGAATAGATTGTATCGTCAAATGTAATAAAAATATATTTTTTAATAGGTATAGTGTTATATGTTAGACTTGAAGACGTTCAAGCCCCAATTGATGGTGTTTTGATGATTAAAAGTGAAGATGAAGATATTGTAAAATGTTTTGGCTTTCTGTGTAATTATTATCTAAGTCTTTCACACTAAGGTATTCATAAAATCAACACATAACCAATTTAAAATTAGTTAAAATGTTTTTTGAAAAGGAAAAAAAATGTTTTAAAAGGTTTTAAAACTAAATAATCAATTATATTTTTGTTTAATGGATTAAACTGTTCTTGATAAGGTTTAAAACATGATAATCAAGAACAATTTAATTGATTATCCCATGCTTAATCGATTAAAAAAATTGGAAAATGTTGTCTCAATGATTTAATTAATTATTACTCTTTTTACTAGGTTAAACTAGAGAATTTTCACTTGGCTTAGTGTTTTCATACAAATTTTAAAGTGATTTATATACGATTGGAAGTAATATAATCTGAGTTTTACAAAGAGTTTCTTTCACTCATTTGGACTTTAAAGATTTGATTATTAAATGTTGTGTTGCTGAATCTTGTATATGTTGCTACTGTGGATAACTATTTCTTATTGTTTCTGTAGGAGTGTTCCAGTAGTGGTTTGTAATTGTTGTTGTTACTAGTTTGTTCTAGTGTTGTTGTTCTTGGTAATCAAGAATTCATAAGTTATATATGTTCTTAGGTTGTAAGAGTTGATAGGGTTAATATCCTCTTGGTATAAAGGTTTGTTGTTGTTTACAAGAGTTGATAAAGCATATATGTTATTTAAGTGATAGAGAAATGATAAAGGTTGAGATCCTTCTAAGGTAGGTCAAGAGTTGATAGACATATATCCTCTTTCTGATCAGGAATTTATAGAGGTTGATATTCTCTTGTAGTACATATCCTCTTGAAGTTGTTTAGGAGTTGATTCTTGTTTGTATAAACTTTGAAAGTTAGTGGAACCAACAATTATCAAGTTGAATTGTTGAGATTGAATGTAGGATCTTGTTTATTTAAACCAATATAAAAATTCTCTGAAATCTTTCTTTGTGTTTGTCTTTATATTTGTGTTGCAACCAAATCTTGTATCAATCTAGCTTTGATTTATAATTGCATTCAGTTTTTTCTATCTTAAAGAAGTTTTAAAAGAATTTCAATAAAGGAGATTTTTGTGAAAACAAAAAAATTGAAAATCAATCCCCCCCCCCCCTTCTTGGTTTAATCAAACCATTCCCTGTTCCTAACAATTGGCCTCAGAACTAGTTTTTGCAAAATCAAGTGTTTGAGGAAGGTTTTGATATCAATAAAAATGCAAATATTCTTGGAATTAGTTGATAGAGGGATATGATGAATAATCCATATATTCATATGCGTACCATTAACAATATATAGGTTGAGAAATATTTCAACTCTTATACTAAAGAGGAAAACATAAAAGTGCAACACAATGTTAGAGGAAAACACATTATAGCTTTTGCATTTAATGTGGAAGAATTTCTTCAAAGTTCCAAAGTGCAAGAATGCAAAAGAAATATGAGAAACCTTGGAGAAAGCTTAAGAAAAAATTAAAGAATTTGCACACAACATTTCAAAAAACAGCAACAACAATAAAGATATCAACACATGTTTTTATGGTTGATGTAAAGTCCCAAGAAAGCAAGGTGATACTTATAACTTTGACATTCAAGTTAAGTATGATGAACTTCTTGATGCTTTTAAAGAATTGCATGAAAAAAAACAAATAGATTTACTTGTTTAAATAAAAAAAATCTCAATATTGATTATAAAGGGTTAGAAGATAAATTAAAGTACTTAGAAGAGGATAATGAGAATATAAATCCTGATTTGGGAAATTTGGAGATCATTTATAAAACTCCTCTCGTAATTGTAATTCAACCTTGCAAGTTAAAGGTCTTGATTGTAAAGATTGAAAGAACTTTAAAAGAAAATTTGAATATCTAGAGAAAATTCTTACAAAGTTTACAATGGGAAAGTTTAACTTGGATAACCTCCTTAATTCTTAAAAGTGTGTAATGGGTAAAGCTGGAATCGGATATTTCTTTTCAAAAAAGAAAAAATCTTTCAAAAACTTTTTTTATTTTAAAAAGTCATCCAAAACATGTTTTTGTATCTTGCTTTTACTGTTTAAAGAAGGTTATACATCAAATTCTTATTATTTTAAAAATTCTGGTGTTGCAAGTGGAAAATATTCTTGGCAGCTTAAAAGTAACGTGAATGATGCTAACAAGAAAAAGACCCTAACACAAGATGGGTACGTAGTTGAATTTTCTGTTTTGTAGGAGAGAAGCAAAATGAAAGTTAAAATCAAGTAGCTCCTGCATCATAACCAAGTGAACATGTTCTTGAATGTTTAAAATTTGTTTGTTATTTGAACATGTTCTTGAATGCTTAAAGATTTTCAGTAGATTGGTAATATATCTAGAGATGAATGTGTAGTTTGAAAATGCTTACAGTGAAGTATAATATGTTATTTATATTATTTTGCAATTTAATGATTATCTTTGATAGATTTATGCATGAAATTGTAGATTAATTGATTAACATCCACCTTAATCGATTATTTTGTGAGTGTTTCTGAAATAGGACATTCTACTTTAATTGATTACAAAAGATAATAGTCAATTATGTAGACTTTTTTCAATGACAACTCATCTAGTCACTACACTTACAATATAAAGTGGTCAAAGATCTAAAGCTTCGATTTAATACTTACAAGTATAATGGACCTAATTGGGTTTGTCTGGATCTCCAACCAGTCTTTTGGGCCAAAGTTATCTTTGAGTAGATCACTCTAGAGAACATGGAGCAAAAGAAGAAGACCTCTAATTCACTAAAAATAATAACTTTATTTATAACCAAGAGCACATAGGAAGACTAGGCTTCAAATGATTTAAGTAGGAGCAAGTTTTATTATCATGAGCCAAACTTCAATCTAAAAATTTGTATAAAATACTTTAGGATTTTATAGGTCATGTATTGGGCCAAATAGTGTTGAATAATTGAGCCTTTCATTTCAACAAAGTATATCAGGGTTTGGGCCTTACATTTGACTTTTGAATAGACTAAAGTTAGAATTAGGATTTTTTACCTAACTACTAGGGTTTCAATCGGGCTTCTTTAAGTCAAATTTAGAATCATCTATCAAGTAAAAATTATATCTTTCTTTACTGTTGACTTCGTCTAACAGTGTACCCCTTAATTGTAGACTAACAATCTTTCATTTGTTTCTTCTAGTATATTTTCTCAATGTAAGATTTGACTCTTAAATATACAATTCTTATCAGATCATATAATTTTGGTAATATTAAATAATTTATATTTTTAAGTAATTTTATAATAGTATTTTATAAAATTTGGGATGTTAGGGATGGTATCTCAACCTAATCTTTTGGAGACTCTAGTAGGACACATGCGAATGGATAGTGTCCCAACCCAGCCTCCAAAAGGATCAAGTAAAGAGTGGAGGACGAGGACTCTAAAGGACAACTCGGCTCAGCAAAGATTGACCTTCGTCACCTTTAGTTTGAAGGGGCTGCAACTCATAGTTTTAGGAGATGAAGTAGAAACGTTATTCAGGACTCCAACTTCTATCTTATTATATCATCATATGAAACTATTATATAATAAATTCCACACTATTTGTACGTAGTAGAACCATCATTCAATTTGATATAATCAATTTGATTTCATCTATACCTTTATAAATTCATTCGAAGTATTTCTTACTTAATCTTCCCACATTAAACTAAACAAACAATAAAACATTTCAAAATATATATATATATATATATATATATATATATATATATATATATATATATATATATAAACACATACATATATATA
>Ga0209489_108903_pt1 | contig 13109 bp, 6 predicted proteins | sample SiratrowhiteBW_FD_187527 | JGI IMG/M metagenome (GOLD analysis project Ga0209489, IMG submission 187527) | Root nodule microbial communities of legume samples collected from California, USA - Siratro white BW (SPAdes) (version 2) | ecosystem: Host-associated > Plants > Roots > Nodule | place: USA... | reverse complement strand
CAAGATTTGCATTCATCAACTAAAACTGTAACTGGACTGTGTTTACTCAGTCTATTCAGTGATCTTAATACTTACTGTCTTGACTGTTTGGAATCTGTCTATTCTGAATTTAATCTCAGTTTAATATCTGTTTCTTGTTCAAGAAGTATTCTTTAAAAGAAAGACTTTGAATTACTGAAACTGGTTCTGAATAGCAGTTGACCAGTTTACTGGGTTTCTTAATTCTTACTAATTCAGTGTGCTTAACTGAACTGCTTCCGCTTTTACTATAATCAATTCTGTATAAAGAAATAAAATACTGATATATTTGTTTGGAGTATTGAATTGTATTAATACTGAACTGGATTTTGAATTGACTCTTGATTCTGCTTACTGTTTCATGCAACTGTTCTGATTCAGTAAATTCAAATAAAGATCCAGTCTGTTAAACAGAATTGCATTTTACTGAAAAATATCAAATTATTTCAAAAAGTTTTGAAATCCAATTCACCCCCCCTCTTGTATTTCAGCCAAAACAGTTTCCAACACTAATGTTAAGAGATATGATAATTAGGGATATGAAATTCTCAAATATCTAAGAAAAATGTATATATGAATTGATTTTCTGATGGTAATAGAAATACCAACTTCTTTCATGCTATAGTGAGAAAAGGACATAATGTTAATGATATCAATAGACTTATGGTTTGAGATTCTATTTATGATGATCCTACTCTGATTTTTGACTTTATTCTTAGTTTCTATATAAATCTTTAGGCTGAAAATTCATCTCTTATGTTCCAAGATCAAATTTTTTATGTTGTTTCTAATTATATACCTCATATTATTAGTTAGTTTGATAATGATTTATTGACTAAAATTTCTAATTATACAGAGATTAAGTTTGTTGTTTTCCCCTTAATATGGATAATGCTCTTGGTTCAGATGACTTTGAGAGATCTTTTTATCATAGTTGTTGGGATATTATTTTTGTTGATATTTTTATTGCGGTTAAGCAGTTTTTTTGTTCAAAGTTAGATACTCTCTAGGATGAATTCTAATATTATTTCTTTCATTTCTAAGGTCTGGAGTGCTGCTTCTATCAAGGACCTTAGGCCCATTTCTGTTGCCAACTTTAGGTTTAAGGTTATTTTCAAAATTTTGGCTGATAGCCTTGGTATTGTTTGCAACATAGTGATTTCTCACACTTAGAATGACTTGATTAGAGAGCGCTAGATTAAGGATTGTATTTGTATTGCTTTTAGGTTGTTAACATGTTGTTAAAAAAGGCTAAGGGTGGTAATGTTGCTATTAAGATTGATATTTCTAAAGCTTTTGACATTTTTAGTTAAGACTTTTTGTCATAGGTGTTGCACCACTTTTGGTTTTCACCCCACTTTTATAAATTTGATCCATGTGATATTGCAATCCATTTTTCTTTCGATCAGGATCAATGGTAATATGTTGGCTATTTTAATTATGGAATGGGTGTTTGTCAAAGAGATATGGTCCTATACTTTTCTATTTAGCTGAAGAAGTGCTTAGTAGAGAGATTTCTCATATGGCTTCTTGTCATAAGATTCTTCCTATGATTAGTCCTAAGGGTAAGCATTCTCCTACCTATGTTCTCTATGCCGATGGCATCTTTGTTTTTTGTAGGGCCACTAGGAAATCTTTTACTTATCTTATGGAGTTCTTACATGTTTATGGTTCTATATCCAGCCAATGGATGAACTTTTCCAAAAGTCTCTTTTTCACTACTAATGAGTGTATTTCTTATGGTGGACTACGGTTTCTTCTTGTGGTTTATTTGTTCCTACGAAATGGATGTGTAGCCCGTAGGGTTCCTAATCCCCTGGGGTGCCTCAGTGATCAAGACATGAAGCAAATTGAGAAAACTTCTTTTGTGACTGTTGTGTAGAAGAAGACGTTTGTTCATGCTTTGAATAAGGCTTACAACATCCCTCTTCCGCAGTTTCCCCTTCCTTGCCTCAAAGGAGATATTGTCTTTGTGTAGATCCCGAAATAAGTGTATTTAGTGGGGCTTAAAGAGTGTAAAAATCACTTGCATGGTAGGATCGTGCTTGTAAAGGAGACAAGCCTCTAACGTACCTGGATGTGTGTTGGAAGCTAGACCTTGCTTGGAAATCCCGTGGTTCTCGAAAGGCGATTGCTCTTGGCAAGGGAATTTATTAGTTTTTATTAACCTCTTTGGAATACATGAGGCGTGCGTTGGCAGTTGGATCTTGGAATCTCTATCTAGGACTTTTGTGGGTCTTTGCCTAGACTTTGTTCTAGCAACTATGAAGGTTACTAAGGTACAGTCCTAAGTCAAAATTCATGGTCTCCTTTTGAAGTATTGACAACCGTGTGTTATTTTCTCTATACCAAGAAGGATTGGTACCTCTTTTGGTTTAGATAATTGTAATATGAAGAAAACCCTTGATTTCTATGATCAGGTGCTTGTTGATGTGGATCTACTCTCTTTTCCATTGTATCCACTTTTGGTGGAGTGTCCATACTTTGCCTTTGTAGCTGATGTGGAGTATGAATGACTTTCATATTTTTGCTCTTTCTATAAAATGATTGACCATAACTTATCTACTTGTAGTTAATGCCCTCAAAGTGACATGTCTGGTCAATAAGTGAAGTCTAAATAATGTTATGTTCCTAGATCCAACTTGGGGATAAGGGAGGAAAATGTGAAGTTGCATACTGAGGTGGTTAATGTTATTAATGTTGCTACTAGTGATGACTCTAAATGACTTTGATAAGAAAGATAGTTCAAGGGATGCCAAGTCTTGTTGATGATTCTCAGCATACATCTCTGGTTTAAAATGTTGAGCAGATACAACATGTTGCTCTTAAGGATGACTTGGCTCACTCGTCTAGTTTGCATATTTTAAATTCACTATAAAAAATCGTGTATGTGGTGACATTTTTTTTGTATACAACATCGATTATAAACAACACTTTATACATGTGCGACGTTTGCGAAACGCCACAGATCTAGCCGTCACAAAATATAAAATGGCGTTTTTGCCTGAAACGCCGTAGCATGCGCCATATTATGGCTTGTATAAAGAAGCATTTTTTCGATGTAATTAATGTCAATTGAAATGTCGTAATTATTTTTATTGTCAATGACCATAAATGATACCTCTAAACGCCATTATGAACGTTTTAATACGATGCTTATTATGGTCATATTATAATTAATGGTGAATGATAATACGTTAGTTCTAACTGTCGTAATTTTAATATTAAATAAAAAAATATGCAGTATTTTATAATTATATATCTAGTATTTTATAATTATATATTCAGTAGTATTTAATACACCTTGAAATATTTCTTGAGTATCCATCAGACAGTTTAACATTTTTTTTCGTTTTGCAAGAAAGTTTTTTTCTTTGCTTTTGATAACCAAAAAAATACTTGGCCTAAATCTTCCTTTGTCATAAGGCCAAAGTTCTTTCCTTATACCCATCTCTTTAAGAACCTTTCGGGCTTTAAGGTTATCTTTTGATTTCTTAGGATCATCAAGTAACGTATACAAAACCTTGTCACAAATTATTTTTTCAATATGCATGACATCTAGACAATGGCGTAGCAAGTTTGTCTCCCAATAAGGAAGGTAAAAATTATACTTTTCTTTCTCCATTGTTCTGCTCCAACAACTTCAACAACATTCTTTCCCCAAGCCCTCTTATTGTTATCCATAGGCTCTAATGGTTTTCGAAATGTGACATTGAGACCCTCAACTTGTCCAAATATGTCTGATCCAGAAAAATGTTTTGGTGCATCCCTCAGTTCATTTCTTCCATTGAAAAGATTTCGATTCGATCTAAATTTGTGCTCCTTATGTAAAAAGCGACGGTGTCCCATAAAGCAAAATTTCCCCCTATATAACCAACAAGAGTCTGTGTCAAAGTTACAAGTAGGGCTTGAGCAAGTTCAAATGCGTCCTTAAGCAAGTCTAGAATCATGTTCATTGCTTTGTCACTCATCCTTCATATACACTTTATGTGGTACAACTTCAACATGAAGGATAACTTTGAACCTTCATATAATGGTTTGTTATTGTCCTTTAACAACGCATCAAAGTTCATTGTGCCTTCATCTCGCCCCATATTATTTTGTAGACTACCATCTTGATCAAAATCATTGACATCATGCCCCGAAAACCCAAATGCATCATTCAACATGTCTTCCATTTCATTTTCAGGTTCTATTAAATCTTCAACCACATGTTCACTTGTACCATTCATAGACTCAGATAGACTTGGTCCTTATAGATGTACCAAATTTTGTAGTTTTGAGGGAAAGGTATACATGTTAAGTGTTCATGAACTACTTCCCTTGTTTGCCATTTCTCGAAACCACACTTTGAACATGAACACTTAATCACTAGACCATTGGCATGACCAAATGCAAACTCCAAAAACATATTCAACCCATTTGCATATTCATTGTTGTATTAGGGACTAGAAATCCACGATTTATCTATTAGCATGACTACAAAACAAACACCAACAGATAAAACTAATTATATACGAAGGTGATGATCCCAAGTTTAAAGAAACATATTCTTTAATGTTGAACACATCATAGTTTTAATGGTTAACTATAAACATAGTTAACCAAACCCTACAATAACCAAGCTGTTTAAACTAGTAGTATGATACTCAGTTCAATACAAGTTTCTATAATTTAATTTCTCAATTAAATTAGATTAATCTCAAATAAAGATATACAATAACAAAGGTACAAATATAACATACTTGTCAAGTTCAATAAATAGCAACATTTAACATTTATTATTTGCAGATCATTAAAATGTCGTAGACTTACACTAAAGCATACTTGACATGTTATAGTTAACATAACTTCATGACCCACTTGCTCTTCTTGAGCCATATCAGAAACAAGAATTCCAAAAGGAAAAATCAAGATAAAAACAAGTGGAACATCGTAAAAAAACCATCAAAAGCACGAAAACATAAAAAAAAAAGTTCTTGTTGAATGTTAAAGATGTAATAAAGTCATTCAATTATTGGGTCTACAAACCTTAAAGCCAGATTTTTGAATTGCAATTGTTATTGATCTAAACTGAGGATAATCCTTCAACCTTGAAACAACAAGTGATTTTGCAATCTGCATTAATAGAAAAATAGGAATAACCTCAGGAAAGAAGGAAATATATCATAATACAGAAACAAGTGGACCAAGACCAAGAGGCAACACATCTGGAAGGCTGAGAAAATTTCAAGAACAATGCAAAAGAAGAAAGGATGACGAATAAAGATCATATTGTACTACTTGAGAATAACTTAAATTCAAAATTTTTGCCATAGCAACTAGGAAACTGAAAAGTGAATCAATTATCCCATAACTCTAGTTTTCTTTAATTTGAAAAAATACTAATAAATGTAAAACTAGAAAACTTACTGTTCTACCAAGAAGGAATGCAGCTACAACACCAATGGTTGAACCAATAGAGTCAACAATGAAGCCAATTGGAAGGCCAAATAGATAACCACCCCCAAGCTGAACAAAAAGTATAAGGTAAAGTGACTCAACAAATTATTTCTGCCTTTGGTTTATTAAGTTTACTTCTTCATCGGTTATATTGCAAAGAGATGTAAAGCAATGAGTGAACTGTTTACACTTTGTTATATAATAGAAATTATAAATGAATCATTTAAGAAGTAATGCAGGTGTTTGGAACATACATCAAACTACGGATACAAATATATTTTATAGTAAAAATAATAGTACAATGCAACAATTGTCTAATTTGTAGAACTCAAACAGGTAAATGGTGACCCCTGATAAATTCAATTTAAAAATTTACAAGTTCTTAAAGGTGAGAATCACAAATACCAAACAATTTTTTAAAGAACAATTATTAGCGAAAATGCAGACAGACTACAGTTCTTATACAGGTAATTGAGAATTCCGTATTCTAAAGAAGTACAAATTGAGGAATTAAATATTCTTACAGTAAGTAAAGAGGCTGGAATTGCCAAGATAGTCAATGGAATGTAAATAGCTATCCTGAAAATGGTCAAACAAACATAGGTTCACAAATTCACATATTCAAGTCAGTTGTTATCTTGATATATTTTAATATGCCCATTTTTACATGTGTACACATGAAATTCCTTTCCATGATACTATGAATAGCATAAAGCCTATCATGAGTGAAAGCACATGACAATCTTCTGTAAAGATGACCTTTACAAATTGCAAGCCAAACTAAAGCAATTACATGATAGAAACAATATCATGATCATGAGATTTTAAAAACAAAAGGTTATATTCACCAAGTCCAAATTTTAGTGGTCAATAGTTAAAATAGACTTACAGAGCAAGTGGACCCACGGCCCAAGATTAATATCAATTCATACCAATAAGTCCTTCAGAATTTGTAGAACAAAAATAGTTCAAATAACAACTAAACCAAAACAAGAATTCCAAATCGAAACAAATCGAAACAAGAACACACCATTCCGATTCCAAAAATACGAATAACCACTGAATGCGAAATGCAAACAGACGAAGAAGGAGAAGAAGAACGCACCTGGATCGAGCTGTAGAACGGGAAAACCGCTGGGAACGAGAGAGATATGTTCTTCGATGTTGAAAAGTGAAATTGGGAAAATTAGGATTTTGATTCAATGAAACTGAAGAGAAGTGAAATTGGGGGAATTAGGGTTTTGATTCAATGAAGAAGAGAAGTGAAATTGGGGGAACGAAACATTTTGTGGGAACTTTACATTGGAGGGAACGAAAGTTTCATTGGGAAAGTTTGGGGGAACGAAAGTTTGAGAGAAATTTTGGAACGAAACTTTGCGTTTTCGGGAATGGATATTGCGCGCGCTAAAAAAATGATATTATGTATAAAGCGGCATTTCTAAATGTCATTTTTTAAACTTAAAATGTGTCATTCATTAAAATGTCGTTTTATATAGTATAATATAACATTTTTTTTGAAATGTCATATTAAAACCGCCACCACATTCATCATTTTTTGTAGTGATTCTTTTTTTAAATTGCTTGTGCTTGACGAAAAGTTGTCCCATGATAAGCATGAAAATGTGGATATTGTGGATTCTAATCCTTCATTAGTTACTCATGTTGTAAATAATAATAGTTATAAACTTATTGATTTTTAAGAGAATTCCCTTTAGGGTGTTGCTGTGTAGAGTTTGGTTTGTAAGAGGTGGACAAATATTTTGAAGGAGGAGACTTATAACTCAAATTGTGATGGTATGACAATCTGATCCCATCACCTCGTAGGCTTAGTAGATCACCCAAAATTTTTTCTATAACTACTGAAGAAACAACTAAAATAGTTTCTCATGGTTATGTTGGGATTAAGCTTGATGCTACGGTGGTTGCTGGTTTGAAAGTCTAGGGTTTCCTTTTAACCCTTCTAGTTTGCACGTAACTACTACTGGTTCATGGCTTGTGTGGCTGCAACCAGATGCTGGAGAGGTGGAGGTTACTCGAACTCTTTCTTCTAAGATTGAGGAGGAGAGTAAGTTAGTTTTTAAATACTGGACCGCTCGGGTGGAGCAGGGGCTCCTTAGTAATTAAGATGCCTTGAAAGGGTGTGCCAGACTTCTAAAAAACTTGGAAGATCGAGAAAATGTGCTTCTAAGGCTGTTAGAATGGGTATTATAAAGAAAAAATGATTAGAGAGCTTGTACATATCAATTTTGGTTTTCTTTATTTTGTTATTTTGTTTTTAAATATAAGGGATAAACCTCTTTTGACTATTGTACTGGTTTCCCTTAATTTTATTCATTTGCTTTTCTATTATTATCCTTGTGGATTGATTTTGTTGTTTGTTTTGTTTATCTTTCATGGATTTGGTCTAACTTCTTATTTTTCTTATTTTATTTTTTTTAATAAATTTTATGTGATGATAGCATGAGCTTTAGTAAAAAAAAAATAACACCAAGTCTATCTTTGAATGAATAAATTCATATTTTTTTCTTTTTAAAGTATTTTAAAACTAATTTATAAAACTTATTCTTATATTATCACAATACCATCCTTGATATTGAGAGAATAAATAATCAATTATAAATATTTTTCACGATCATCTTTATGACTTTAAAAAATAAATACTTATATTTACACGTTGTTATATATATATTGTAAATTGTTGTTTGAAATGTATTATAAGTCATGAGTGGTGCACAGAAGAAATGGAAATAATAAATTATAAATTTATTAAATGTAATAATTCTTTCTTTTAGAAAAAATGAAAGATAAGCAATAATAATACAATAACTTTAATTTATTTAAAATTTTAAATTAATTTTTTTTTTGGATAAGTATTTTCAAAGGAGAGAACAAATTTAAAAATTACAAATAATTAGTTCGTAAGTTTAAAATAATTTATACACAAATTAAAAAAATTAGAAAAATTATATAAAAGATTTTTACGGAAAATTATACAAGTGAGTTTTACGAAATATTATATAAGAAAATTTTAAAAGTTAAATTGTGAGTAATCTAATTTTAAATTATGAAAATTAATTTCTTTGTATTCCTTTCTTTAAAAATACTTTTGAATAAGTTTGTTTAAGCAAGCTTAGCTTATGCTTAGTCCATAATCGACATAAAAAAACTAAAGTTTTATTAAAAGTTGTGAAAAATAAATAATATTATAATAAGAAATAAAATAAAATAATTCTCATATATTTTGTGAAGTAAATTATTTGTAATTAATTTTATAAAATTCAATAGATTAATTTAAAACATAAAATAATAAAATACTTGCGACTATGGAGAAACATGTTAATATAACCACATCTGCTACTTGGTCAGATTTAGATTGAAATGTGTTTATGTATTGGAGAAACAAAAGTTATCTATATAAAGAAGTGGAATTGAAGTCTAACTCATCCTTGCATAACCGGCTTGTGAGGTTTGCACCCACTTATAAACTATTGAAAGACCTTATCTCTAGTCGATGTGAGATCTCCAACACCTCCCTCCCTCATGCCGAGACTCCTCAACTCAAGTGTGAAACTTATATGTAAAGATGGTCCGATAGCGGCCTGATAGAGGGTGGCCCAATAGGCCCAACAACCTTGCTAGGATAGGCTCTGATAACATATCAAAAAGTTTACTTTAAGCCTAACTCAACCTTACAAAACCAGCTTGTAAGGTGAGATTTGCACCCATTTATAAACTATTGAAAGACCTTATCTCTAGTCGATGTAGGATCTCTAACACACCCCTTCAAGCTGAGACTGCTCAACTCATACGTGGGACTATATTGTTTAAGGGTCTAATAGCGGCCCGATAGCGGGTGGCCTGATAGGCCCAACAACCTTGCTAGCATAGGTTCTTAAACCAAATCAAGAAGTGGACATTAAGCCTAACTCAACCTTACAAAACTGGCTTGTAAAGTGAGGTTTGCACCCACTTTATAAACTATTGAAAGGTATAAGGAAAAAAATTGGAGGAGGACGAAGGCTGAGAAAGACAACATGCTTTTGGGATGCGGAGTTTGTTTAGTGTTTGTTAACAACGTAGTAGAGGTCGAAATCAAGTATAATTTATCATGATTTGTCTATGCTATTTTGTAAAGATAGGGAAAAATTTACCTAATCCCATTATATGAGCCAAATATTCTGAAAAAAAATGAGTAATAGTTTTTGAGTTAAAGCAGTCACTCTTCCTTTTACATTGCTCCCTTTTAAACTAATTTTTGTGCATTATCCTTCATCATGATCATTCGTTTCATTGTATTAGGTTTTGTTTGTATAATATTCATTCGTTTCATTTATTACTAATTGTGTTGCTTTAATATCATGATTTCGTATTTGTACTACTTGGCTAGCGTAGATGCACGGTCTCCACCAATTGTCTGGCCAGCAAAATGTCGGTCATTCTCATTATTACAAACCTTGGGTTAAGCGCCATCTCTCTGACATGTACTTTACATTTTCTTCTCCCTAACAAAAGATAGATTAAGTGTACTTTACATCTTTACACTGATAAAGAGTAAAAGAATAATCATTTCATGTCAAAATAAACACCACTGTAAATAACAAAAAAAGACCAGAAAAATAAAGTATGTCTTTATGATACAATAAAATCATAATAATCTCCAATGTCTAAAAACTAACTTTAATATCCAATGTCTTTTACAAGTACTTTTATTATTTGCATGAGCTTTGGAAGACCGGAACTGACAAGGAATTGTTAGAATTGATACAAAGAAAGAAAGAATTGTTACTGTCCAGTAGATCCTATCATTAAACTGTAAAATATCTTAGTAATGTTATCTAAATTTACCTCTTAAATGGACTTAAATGTCGAAATTTACTACTATATTAGTTTGATGAAGTCGGATTTAAGTATAGTGAGGCGAACCTTATCCGCTTGTCTAACAAGCGAGTATGATAACTCTTTCTTAAGAGGTGATCTCTCTTGTGTGCCAATGCCACTCTATTTTTAAATAATGCCAAGATAGCACAGGAATGTTTGTGACAAATACCTGCATGGTCAAGGAAGTTCCACTGACCGTTGGATCTCGGTCCCTCCGCTGTTAAAGAACCAAAATATCAATAACAAACACACCATCAGTGATGGTGATGAAAAAGAAAGAGAATGAGGATTCGTATTTAGGGGGGAAAATGACTAGAATGACACAATACATCGAACCCAGTCACATACTTTAGCAGTCAAATTATGTGTGCACACGTGAAAATGGCGCAGCATAGTTCCTGAAGAAACTTCCAACGTAGCTAAAGTATTCAAAGAACCCTCCATTTAATTCCCATTGCTCATCTTCTTTAGGAAAGGTTCATTCACACAGCCACAAGGAAAAAAATTTATTCTAGTTGTTTGTCTTGTCGATCGACTGTGTTGTTTACATCTGAAACCTTACGCATTATTGTCTCCGACTCAATTGAGATGGAGTGGACTATAATAAGAAGGTAGTGGCGGCAAAGTGTACGAAGAAACTGAGTTAGAGAAAATGAAAGGGAAGGGCAGAGAATTTATAGATTCCGCATCCTCCTCGGCGGTCTCAAACGCGAACGCAAACGCGCTTCAGCAGCGCCTCCAGTTCATTCTGCAGAGCCGTCCGGAGTGGTGGGTGTATGCCATATTCTGGCAAGCCACCAAAGACAGTGACTCCCGTCTCACACTAGAATACGGCGACGGCTTCTTTATGGGCGCAAAGGGCAGAGAGGGAACGGAAGTTAGAATGTCGGAGGAGCAAGCGAGGAACCACGTGAACGACATCGAATGGTTCTACAGGGTGTCGCAAACGAGGTCCTATGCCGCCGGGGACGGTGTGGTAGGGTGTGCCTACGGCTCGGGGGTGGATGTTTGGTTGAGCGGAGTGAACGAGTTTGAAGTGAACGAGTGTGACGAGAGAGTGGGGGAAGCACGAAGGCACGGGATCCAGACTTTGGTGTGCGTGTCGGTGGCACGTGGGATCCTTGAGCTGGGTTCGCATGAGGTGCTGAAGCTGGATTATGGGGTTCTGCAAATGGCGAAATCGGTGTTTGAGGAGCAGTGGGTGGTTCCCGAGAGAGAGAGGAGAAGAGAGTTGGAGGGATCGTCCACGGACTCATCAGGGCCGTCTGATGCGGAGGGCAACAACAACAATAACGTTCCCATGATGATGGGGAGAAGGGCGGCGAGGGCACGTGAGGCGCTTCCTGTAAATCACGTGGAGGCGGAGAGACAGCGGCGAGAGAAGCTGAATCAGAGATTCTACGCTCTTCGCTCCGCCGTCCCTAACGTCTCTAAGATGGACAAGGCCTCCCTGCTTTCGGACGCCGTTGATTATATCACTGAACTGAAGGGCAAAATCAGCCACCTCCAGGCTGCAGTGGAGGCAGAGCCGGTCCAGCCACAACCACCACCCATTCCCTCAGCCTCCTCTGCAACTACTGATATGAGAGTGGAAGTCCAGATGTTGGGGTCGGAGGCCATGATAAGGGTGCAGAGCCTGAACCTTAACCACCCCTCGGCTCGGTTAATGGATGCTCTGAGGGACGTGAATTTGCAAGTTCTGCATGCCACAATCTCCAACATCAAAGAGATGATGCTGCAAGACGTGGTGGTGAGGGTTCCCCATGACCTCATGACCCAAGAGGCCCTCCAGACTGCTATTATGCGCAGACTCTGACATCTTTCGCTCCTTTCTCTGCACGTGCTCCTCATTTCGAAACTCATTATCACAATTTTTTTTACTTTTTCCATTGCCTCATCATTATGCTTCTAGTGTTTATGAATGTTCCAAGAGAGCAAATTAGAAGTCACAACTCTTCTTCCTTCTATCGTTGCATAATCGAGTATATCTATTTTACGCTACGCACCAAATTCTTCATCCTTCCGTGTGTTATATTGGGCCTACCACTTCCTTATTCCCGCAACTTAAGAATGTTCCTGGAGAACAAGAATAAAAATGACGAAGATGATAACTGTTCTTACCTAAGACCGACCCAAGATCGAGTTCTTTCCCACTCTCTGTTTTAGGTATCTCACTATATTTAAACAAGTAAAAGTGTATGGTAAAAAGGATTTTTTCTCCCTTTCTTTGTCTCTGATCCTTACCCTTACAGGCTCCTCTAGAAGTCCATTTCATTACCCGTTAAGACGAGTGACTTTGTGAATTCCGAATTAACACTGGAATATGTAACGGTCACCAGTCATAATGCTGAGAGGTTAGGTGAGATCAACGCAAATCCGGGCAGCCCTATTATGGGGTAGGTATAATAACATATTACACAAGAATTAACCTGGTCGAATTAGATTATATCAAACTACAGAATATATGTTTATGAACAATTTAATATGAAAAAGCATCTTTTCTCATAGAGTTAAATTCTTTTCCAAATATGCCAACTTAAATCGTTTGTTTCTCTAGAACAAAAATGTTGACTTAACGAAGTCACATGTTACATATTAGTTTTTACAGGTACGTCGTATGAAGCAACTTTATAAGATTGTCTTTTGTTAGCACCAGTGGACTGCTGCAGTAATTTGATGAAGCCAACCATGTGTGAAGAAGTTCAAGACCTATGATCTTATGTGGAAAGCATGAAGATTCATGAAGATTTGAAGCTTGGTCTAGAACTTAG
>Ga0209489_108901_pt1 | contig 13112 bp, 3 predicted proteins | sample SiratrowhiteBW_FD_187527 | JGI IMG/M metagenome (GOLD analysis project Ga0209489, IMG submission 187527) | Root nodule microbial communities of legume samples collected from California, USA - Siratro white BW (SPAdes) (version 2) | ecosystem: Host-associated > Plants > Roots > Nodule | place: USA... | reverse complement strand
TATATATATATATATATATATATATACATTATTAAGATAAATTTTGTGGTGACCTAAAACCTTAACTGTGAAGATGTGTATGCATTGAGCAGGAAGATGGTGTGTCAGATTTTCTATATATCTGAAGCAAAACAGCTTTGAAACCTGAGAAAAACCTAACTTACTTGTTAAAGGATAATGGATGGGACAAAACAAAATGGAAAAGTTGTAAAATGCCAGCTTGCAATTATAACAGCTGTGCGTGTCACTCTCATGGAAAGGACAGTTATGGTAGGAAAAGCATTCGAGTTTGTGGTAGATTATTTTAGCTGTATTGCGGCCAAAAGGTTGAAAATAGAGGCACGTAGCTTGCAGAGAAGAACCAGAGCCTACAAATGTTGGCACCTAATCATGGAAGAGTAGAAGGGGAAACCATCCAAATGCCAATAAACATTATCCAAATTAAGAGCCCCTGCTGCTTTTTTTCCGCCACGAAAACGTGTCAAAAACAAAACGCACCGTGCTTTTGAAGATTGGGCAATCCCTTGTATGTAATGTTTACGTAGTTGATGCACATACTCATGTAAATTTTCCGAGACCTGACACATCTGAAGAAAATACATGTACTGATAATTATAATTACATTATTAGTACAAATAGTCTCATTACTTTTATTACCAAGACTATTTATTCATGACAAAGAAAATAGTTGGAGGTCTTAGCATTAGAATTTTCGCATTATTCAAGTCCTCTAAAATGGTTTACGAGAAAAAAGATTTCTCATATATATTGTTTTGGTGAGAGAGGATTCATGAACATAAATTCAACACTAATGACCTATAAATCAATTCATATAAAAAATTAAGACACTAATTTCAACTCAAAATTTTAAGATAATAAATTCTTTTTATTTTTTTTATATATTATTCGACTTTCTTAGTAATTTAAATTTATATTTAGATTTTTAATATATATGTGTTATTTTTTCAATAAATAATGTTGGATAAATAATATGTTTAATCAAAATAATATAGAAGTGAATATTGCTAAGTGGTTTACTTTAGTTAAAATATGGTATTTATTGGGTGTTTAATACTTGATTTTCATTAATCCTAATTCAAATATATTCTCAACGTACAATGATTTTTTGTAGGCCTTTTTACAGTAGCAAGTGCTAAATTTTAAGAGAAGGCAATCAATCAAGGACATAGAAAGGAACAACTTAGAAAAATGGAAAAGAACGAGAACTTATCATCTAAATTATGGTTACTATGCAGGCATAACTCAAGTGAGAAATGAGTTTTTGATATAAGCAAACGTATTAAAATGCCTCATCTCTAGTCGATGTGGAATTTCCAACATAAGCAAACGTATTCTTACTTGAGCAAAAACATATTTCTTCAGCTTGAAGTACTGGTTTCACTTGAGCAAAAGCAATCTCTCTTGAGCGGAATGTTATAAAGTTATGCATGTATACAAAGTTGATCACCAATTAAGAAAATGAAGTATTTTATTTTTGTTAAGAATCCAGAGATATACTATAAGAGGAACACTAAGAAAAGGAGAAAGAGGTCTTGGATGAACCCAGAAAAAGATTCAAAGCTTTACTCTTTTGCTTTCAAATTTATTATTGTGTAAAAGAGAGCACTCTCATCATCATGGGTAACTAATCTCTATTATACTGATATTGATGTAATTTCTCCAATGTATTAATGATTTTATTCTATTATTAAATATTTAAATGAATTGATTTATAATTATCATTCAAGTTGGGAAAGCAAATCTTAACTCTAAAAGTTCAATGAAATCATTTAATATCTTTGAATCATATGGATAGTTTATTAATTGAATCAATATAAGCTTAAAACAAGATTTCAGGAATGAGATGTTATAATTAAATCTTTAATTATTAAGAAATTGATTTAAAAAGATAGTGAATATAAGTAATCAGAAAACTATATCGGACATATTAAGTTCAATCTCATTACTTTCTCTCGTCATTGTTATTGTAGTTTTAGATAAATTATGATTAGCGTGAAATCTTACATATATCTCTAAAGATATTGATTCTTGTTAAAAGTATTAGATTAACTTAGAATGTTTGGCGAAACAAATACTCTATTATTATTTAATATAGATTTATTTAAATTTGTTCACATTATCTATTTATAACTCTGAGGTAAAAACGGAATACCTTATAAAATTTTATATTGATTATTTAACATCCATTTTAAAAATTCAATAGATGCTTTTGTAATTTAAATAATTTTAGACTTGTTTGAAGAAAAATTTCCATAAACATTCTAAAGAGAAAAACTCAAGTTTTTCAACTTTAAAATTAGATTATTTGTGAAATAATTTTTATAAGTTATTTTCTATTAACTTCTTCAAAATCTTAGCTTCAATTTATGTATAAGCTTATTTTAATTTGAAGTGAAATTTATTTATTTTTCTTAAATACTTATTTACGAAGAAGTTTTCCCGAACATGTCACTTTGGTTAAAAACTAATCATTATTTCACGTAAATTTTTATTGAATTAGTACAAAATTACTAATTCACATAAATTCATAAAAATTGATGTAGAAAATTTTATGTTCACAAATAATCAAATAAAGTTTCCATTTATCATCAAGAAAATCCACATTAATTATAGTAACTTATTTTTATTGATGTTAAACCTCATTCCTATTGGTAAGAGTTGTTTACTAATTATATATATATAATATATATATATATATATATATATATATATATATATATATATATTATTTTAACCTTAATTTTTATTAATTTGAGACTTTAGTTTGTTTCTAATACATCCTTAAATGCTTAGTAGTTTTAAGCTTTGTGCATGAATAATAAGGTAACTTATTTCATAGCATATATAAGATCATAATGGTATATATAATTGTTCTAATAAAGAGATATTATCATCTTTCTACATATAATAATATATATATGTTTATTTTGTCTTGGTTTTATCAATCTTATTTATAATAAAGTATATTTTTAATTCCTTTTTCAAAGTTAAACTTCACATCCGTGATTTCTTATCTAATTTTATTATTTTAATTTAATAATCAATTTATTCTGATAAGATTGATTAGATTATTCTTTAGATTTATTCTAGATTATATATTTATTTTAGCATGATTGTGATAAAATTATTTTATATTTATACGAGACAAATATTTTTTCAATTTACTTTTAATATTTTTGTCTTATTATTTTTAATTAATCCTGAGTGGTAGGTAGTCAAAATCCTACATATTATTATATAACCCCTTAATCTATAATAATAAGACTATTTATGGTAAGTAGGAATTCTACTTATCATTAGTTTAAAGCGATAAAATTTGCTTAAAGTAGGTTCAAATCTTATCCATCACTATATAACTCCTTACTATTTGAGCAATAAGATTTGCTTAAGGTAGGTGAGAATCCTACATGCATCTACAATTACCATAAATTGAAAAATTATGCATGAACATGCTTAATAATTTATATTGCACTATATATATATATATATATATATATATATATATATATATATATATATATATATATATATATATATATTGTCTCTAAATTTACCAAGTACTTTTTAATAAGATTGTTCCTTTGAAACATATCTTCTTATTTGCATAGATTAACAATTTCCTTACACCTAATGCATTCTTTTACCAAGCGATTCATTCGTCTGCATAATTTTTGCATGTTAATTCATTTTTTTATTGACTAACATAAGACTATCATCTTTTCATGCAATATTCATCCCTTTATTAAGCGAGGCTTATCGACTACCATTGTGGAGGATTCTTGCATCTAAATGACTCGGTCATATCTCTTAATAACGGATTGTTTGGGCTCTTACATGAAAATGGCTAGATTAAAGCTCTTATTAACTAGTAGGATTTTATGTTTAAATGGTGTAGTTAGAGCTGTTATTAGCTGACCATTGTAGGATTCTCATATTTAAATGACTTGGTTAAAACTCTTATTGACTAGTCCTTCTGAGGCTCTTATATCTAAATGGTGTAGTTAGAACTTTTTATTAACTAACCCCATGTGTAAAAGAAATAAAGTTATTGAAAAGAAATATGTGTATAAAAAAAATAAAGAAATAAAGTAAGATTAAGACTCGTCTAAAAGAAGTAAAAGACTATAATGATAGAAATATAATGAAATATGTTGATATATAGGTTAAACCCAAATGTTAAATTTATTTAATTATCTATTTTAGAGAAAAATCAATATTATGTATACAATACTCTATAAAAATATAGAAAATGTAAAATAAATGTATATGAATAAAAAAATACGAGATGTAAGATCTAGCTTCGGAAAGAACTCTAGTAATATAATTATGATAATAAATTTTAATTGAAATAGTATCAATACTTATTCAGTCAGCATAGAGGAATAGAAAATGAAATCATATAATTTTTGTCATCACTTCATATTGTAACAACTATTCTATTTCATACTGTGAGAACTATTCTACTTTTAAGTTGTGACACATGTTTTTTCTCGTAAAAAGGATATGGGAAAAGGTTTCACATCGATCTCTCTAACTAGAACAATCTCTATCTTCTATTTGTATTGATTTTATTAGTCTTATTTATAACTAGTGAATTTTTTTTCTTATGATTAAGATTTATCTCCATGATTTCTATCTCATTTTATTAACTTAATTTAATAATCATTTGATATTGGTTATTGATATTAAGATTGATTGTATTATTCTTTAGATTTGATCCAATTTATGTATTTATCTTTTATATCTATCTTGTTTATTTTTAATTAATCTTAAAGGACATATAGTCAAAATTGACTACACAACCTCTTAAATCTTTAAGTGATATGATTTTTAATTAGACTTACCTATGAGTACATATTCTTATGAAGCAGCGATACGTGGTACTTCATTTTATTTTTTTGCGTGATCGGGACTTGGCTAACTACCCACGCACTTAAAGACAGATAGTAATCCGAAGCAAGTATCTTCTTACTTGGAATGATGGTTTTGAGTTGTGACTAATGATTTAATGTGGATGAACGTAACACAATATCATATCTTTTCGTTCTTTCACTTCATTCTTCTATCCAATTTTTGTCTTTTCTTTTCTTGTTCATTTTCCTCTTTCTAATTATTTTCGCCCAACGTGATAATGTTAATAAGAACCACAATAATAATGTGAATCGGATCACGTAAGCATGTATATTGGCTAGCATAGAACTAGTCGTGCGATCAAATGAAACAGCATGAAAATTTTTCAAAGATTTAGTTTCTTTTTTCTTCGAGGTAATTCTTTATTCTTATAAGTAATTTATGGAGTGCATTGGCTCATTGACACACTCACAAGAGCTGGTGCTGATTCTACTTTTCGTTCTTCTTCACCATAAGTATAGGTAGGGTGGGTAAACTATCGAAGAACATTTTTCCTTTACGAAAAAACAAAGAACAAGTGCCCCGGCGGCACCTCTTGGGAATATAATAAACGTGTAGAATTTTTCTAAAATAAAAGCACGTGATGAATAAGTGGGAATGTAAGGTGTTAGGCCCAGGCTCGTCCAACGTGGGTGTTTGTACGATGAATAACGATATGTTACTTAGAACCACAATATTTTGTGGATTATAAAATGATATAAAATTGAAAAATGTTAACGAGGGGCGATTATTAGTTTATATTTTGGAGTGGGGTTGGGTTTGAAATTGTGGAACAGGGCATGCAGAGGAGAGAAGAAGGATCCTTGTTCTTGACAACTTAGTTCAACTAACCAGGATCATCGAAAATGGCTCACATTTTTTTCTTTTTTATTGTCTGCCTAAGAGTTCCTCGGCACACGTGATAGGTAGATGCGCATTATTTTGACTCAGATTCTATAGCAGCCTTCTCCACATATATCTGCTTTTTCCTTTTTTTTTCCTTCAGCTGCTTGGGTCGGTATAACACTGCCCTTTCTGTGTTATTATTTTTGGTGCAATTTCTGCACATGTATATAAGCCAATTACAACCATTAAGCTGTTTAGAGACTCACACATAATTTAAAAAGTCAAAATTTAAATAAAAAAGTAACTCAACGGATAAATTTTGTTCAAAAATATTGATTAATCAAATTTAACTAAAAAATCAACGGAATAATTAATAACATATTTCATAAATAAATATTAATTATTGATTAAGTCAGTAAATTCTATGTACCAATAGTATAATATAAAAATATATATATGAATTAGATGAAAGTTAGAACGTTGTTATGGAAAATGATGTTTAGAATTTTAAAACTCGTGGTAACAATTGTAGCGAATAAACTCTTTATTATATTTAGATGAAAATGCTTACAAATTTAAATAAATATTTAAAGATATAAAGATAATAGTTTAAGTTGATAACCATTGTAAGGAATAAAATCTTTATTATATTTGGATAAAAATGCTTACAAAATTTAAAACCATAATTGACCTTCAAATTTTGCTAAATCAAAATTTAATGTTTAAGTTGATAATAATAAGATGAAGAACATTCTCTTTCAATAATATTATTTTAACTCTCAGACAAATATTTACACTCCATTTGCTTCAAACGACCAAAAGTCGTGAAGTAAGGAAATACACTTAAAAGTGCAAAAAATGAGGAAAATAAATGAGAAAAAACTATAAACTTTCTTCGCCTAAATTTTTTTTGCTGATATACGAAGAAAGTTTACCTGTATTATATATAATAATTTATTTAATATATTATAATTAAATAAAATATAAAAAATATTTATTTTCTTATTTTAAAATAATAAATAATTTAAAAATATACATAATAATTAATAAAGTAAAATGAATTTAATATTTTGTTAATATATATTTTATGTTAAATAATAAATAAATTAATTAAAATTATAAAATAATAATAACTAAAATAAGATAATTATAAAAATAAATTATTAATAATATCAATATTAAAAATTAAAAATAATAATTGATACTTTCATAATTTTTTAATTAAAATAATAATAATTTATTAATTATATCTCATAAATTAATTATATTTAATCTTAAATTAATTTTAACTATAATTTCATCTACTAAAAATATTATTTTATTAACTACAATTATCACATTAGTGACAAACTTTTGTAAAATCTTTTTTCTCTTTTCACTATTTTTCTCTTAATTTAAATAATCAAACTTTTCACACATTTTTATTTCACAAATCAACTCAGATCCACTCTTTTAAATCCACTTCCAAATTTAAATAGAAAAATATAAAGATCCTTAAAATAGTTAAAAATAGTTGTTGTGCACTTTTTTTTAGGAGGTGTATTAAAGGAGGAAAAAAAAAAGTACGGATGTGATAAAAAAATAAGAAGCACAAATTGAGTGATAAACAATAACATAATTATAGATTAAATAAAAATATGATGGATCACTTGAACTTAGTATAGGTGTATTATTCAGTTATTATAATAAAATATATCACCATCCCATATGGCAATTACTAATGGGTTGTGTTGTGAGCATAAAAAACTTTATATACTGCGTCTCCTATTTACCATTATCTTATTATGCGAATGTTTTTATGTCTTGTTTCAGCATCTAGTGGTGGGTTAGCTAGAAGGGTCGTTTCTCTGATGTTGTATAAAGGGTCATTTAAACTGCACTGCCTTTTCAAGAAAACACTGACTATTTTCTTCCTAATTAAATGTTTGGTGTTGTTTTCTCTCCAGCAATCCAAATTACATAAATAAGATTAGTATAACATATATAATAACATTTTTATATATTAGAAATAGTGTTTAAACTTAACTTAATATTATTAAATTGACTTATAAAATAAGTTTGCATTTACTTAAGATTATTATTAAAAGATTTTACCTTTAGTTTGATGTGAGATTTTTAATATACTCTTCTCGTCTCAATTCGAACGTAAAAATAAGGATAGTCTAATAGATCTAACAATTAGTATAGACTCTGATATCATATCAAAAAAATATTTTAAATATAACTTAATTTTATAAATTGACTTGCAAAATAAAATTTACAACTATTTATTTATAGACTATTGAAAAACTTTATATCTAATTGGTATAAAATTTCTAACACTACATCAAAATTTTCTTTTTAACTTATTTACTGGTTTAATGTAGAAACATAATTTGCGAGTACATTTCATTCAACTTTTTATTTTATTTATTAAAGTTGAGATGGTTTCTTATCAACATCATAGATCGACTTATAAAAATAGGAGATTACATTTCATTAGCAGTTAGGCCAAACACAAATTATTTTGAGGAAGAACACCTGTTACTGATGTGTGATTGATGTGCAGAGGAAGGCATTGATTCAAACGAATAGTCAGATTCAATGGTCCAGACCCACCCTTTTATCTAAAAATACACAAGAACTAAAAATAATACAATTGTAAAATAAAAGTGTTAAATTATTAGATGTAATGTGTTTTCGATGGGGTGGCATTGTAGAGCAATCAATTACAGTTGGACCATTCTAGGTAGTGCTCCATGCACTAATAATAAAAACTAGCAATGGAAGGAAACTACGTTAAGATAATGACAAAGATTCAAGGAACAGTCCTTTTTACTCATTATCGGTGTATAAATTAGATTTATGACAATAATTTGTTCGTAGAATGTTCTTATTCGTTTCACTAAGTACACTTAACTAGATTCTTTGATATAAAAAGAAAATTAAAAAGAAGGAAGTAATCTTGGATTTATGTAGTGGATCGATTTACTTTATACTAATAGAAAAAAGTCATCATTATACGCATCAAGTACACTCTTTTGATCCAACTCCAAATCTTCTATGACAACCTTATTGGTGCCACTCATTGAGGTATTAAATCTGCTCTGCGTGCCCTATAAGATTTCGGGGACCTAATCTTTGCATATTCAAGTAGGAAATATGTGATGAAAAATGCGAGGAGGCATTAAAACCTGTAGCCTTTTAGTTTTTTGTGACTTAAAACTGAAAAGAGAATTGATGCAAGGGGTTTAAAAAGCACCCAAGTTGCTCTAATAGCATCTTTCCAACTTTTTAATCTTTGACAAGTGAATCCCATTCCAAAACTTCCAATGACCCATTGAAGATCATAGGATATATAAAACTAAAAGCAATGAAAATCTGAAAAAAAAAAAAAAAAAAGAAAAAAAAAAAAAAAAAGGAAAACTAAAGCTGTGAGAGTGGATATCCGGAAATGCAGAATAGAGATGAAGAGGTAAGACGGTGGTGGGATTAGAGAATTTAAGTGTATATTTGTTTGGATTAATTTCAATGATTTATAAAGCTTGTTGCACTCACAAAAGATGTGGGCATGGTGGGCATAAGTGGGCTTAGCACTAAGCCTTGATTTGTGGGTCCAAGATGAATCATTGCCTTGCCATTATGGTTGGCAAGTCACATCACAGAAAGGCAACTATATGTGGACCCTTGGCCTGCTGCAACTGGCTTTTCTTCCTTTTTTTTAATGGGACCACTCATTTATTGATAATAATACTATACCTTTCTATTTCATCATACTAAAAAGTTTAAGATCTGTATATTAAATAATATTTTTAAAGTCATGAAAATAAAATTATTTTATATTTTGATAGTATTTTTATTAAAAAATAAATATTAAAATATGTGCTTTATAAGATTTTTGTATCTGAACAAAAAATATAACAATAAAATAAAAAAATAAAAAAATAAATTAAAAATTCATGTTATGAATATTTCCCCTCATTGATGAAGGTCTCCCTCAATGGGTTATAGAAATGGTGGCTGGCGGTTTTTTCAGTTGATTACCATATATCTGATGTGTGCTCCCGCAGTGGGCTTTCCAATTTGGGATAAATTATCTTTGAGAATGAGAGGTTGAAGAGCCTCTCTGAATGGTGGATGTAATTGACTACTACCATGGCAGTGGTCATTTGGATGGATGTCATACTTGCAAATTGCATGTTGGTAGCATCATAGCATATCCCTTCAACAAAATTTCCCTTACGTTAAATCAAAACAAAATATGTTTATGCTACTAGTAGTGTTTAATGTGGCTTATAATTTGTCAAAATTCGAAGAAGGGATTCTCTATATAATTGCTAAAAGCAGTCTCTATGTTCATGTGTGTGTAGTAGAAATGAATGCATGATATCTTATATATTTCTCATGTTTATTTCAGGGATAACAATGTATATATATAAAGAAAGAACAAGTTCTTTTTAGTGTTTTATTAGTGAGAGAAAAATATCATGAGTGTAATTTTGGGTTATGGATTTTGGATATATTTTTAGTGCTCTGTAATTCTACTGTTTTGGATATATTATTTAGTGGTCTCTAAGATATTTCAAGTCATAATCTTGTTTACTTCTTTTCCTCCGTCTAAGATTATTTTTGTGATACCATAATATGGATAGTAGCTTAAGGTTGTTAAAGAGGCTTTGATGACGAAGGAGTAACAAAAGTTAATATATGGATGGAGTGCTGATAATCTTGCAGATGGGTTATTTATGGCGAGAGGGCATAGCCAAGAAAGAGGATCAGGAAGTACATCCAAATCTAAAAGTTATTACTTCCTGAAGTGTTTTCATTACTTTTTACTTAATTACTTCTTCTCTTACCTTTAAGATTTAAATAGCATATGCAATTTCAAAATTTTCAAATTTTGTTAATAAAATAAAAGTAATGCATACCAACACAATTTCAATATAATCTAGAGTCGTGTTTATAAATATAATTTCTTGAAAATGGTTAAAAAAAAAACTAAAGTGGTATGTTTTACTATTACTTCAACTTAATCTATATTAAAACAATTAAATTGTACTATCACTAAAAAGTTTTGATAAGATTTTTGCATCTTAATCTATATTAACAAATTAAATTGTATTACTTAGTACCATCGCTAAAAAGTTTTGATAAGTTTTTTTCTTGATTGCAAACAAACTGCGTAAAATTACAAAATATTATTAAATAAGTAAAATTGATTCTCTTTAAAACTACAAAATCTTAAATTTTAAATCTAATTTGATTGCCCATGGAAACAAGAGAAAAAGGAACATCACATTAGATATTACCAATTCAATATGAAAATTCTTTAAAAAGTTTATGTGTCATTTTTTCACAAGGAATAAAGAAGCAGGAGAGGATCTCTATTCAAGATATTACCCAGTCAAGATAAGAGCAAAATGATCATGGAGAATTGTCATTTGGAATGTTGTTTACTCAGCATTAGAATACTCTAAGAATTATCGGAGAAGATAAAAGTAAAAAATGCAACGTATAAAAACTTGAAATATTAAAATATTTAATTGTAGCTTCTTCAATTTTATTATATGGATATATTATTATTTCTTATCTTTATTAATATAAAATATTTATTGATTTTATGAATAATTAACTTTTGTTCAAAATTTTGAATGACCAACAAGTTTCTTCTCTTATCTACCGAGTTTCCTTCATCCACAAAACTTAAATTCAAAGTAATTTAAATTGAAAATCTCTTTTATAAGACTACAATTTCTCTTATACCAACAACTTGCTGATATATTTTTAATGATTTGGTATAATAGTTATTACGATTTTCATTATTATTATTGTTATTTAAATTTTCTCCTTCTTTACTTTCTTAAAAAAAAAAAAAATCCTTTTGTCGTTTTAATACGATGGGTGTCTTTGTACTAAATAACTTCTACCCTTTTTTAAGGACACATGTTATTATTTTTCTAAAGGAAAAGATTGATGAAGGGAGAAAATAGAAAAATAACTATATGAACAAAAGAAGAAAATACATGAATTTCTTTATTAGTTTAAATTAACATATGTATTAATTATTTTATAAAAGATATTTCATGTATTTTTTCTAAATTCTTATTTTATTTTATGTTTATAAATAAATTAATTTTAATTCACAGAAAAAAAAATTGTTTTCTCATTACAAAATTATAAAAAAGTTCTCCAAACATATTAAAATATCATGATTCCATTGCAACTTACTCTTTCCAACATAATTAGTTCCTTAGCAAGGAACCTATGTGACAAAGGACATTTTGAAACGCATTGGATTCTACCTTTGACCCAAAGAGGTTCATGCATTATAGCATCTACTATACAAAAATCAAAAGACACTAAGGCCTACGGATGCCACTCTTCCTGTGCTAGGTTGGAGCCAAGAAGGGAGAAAAAGTTGTATTAAAAAACTATGACTCCGAGGTAAGACATATATATACATTGGAATCCAACAAACATTGGATCTTGTTAATGCAATTCTAATCAAGTACAGTTAGACACAAGAGACTATAGGTTTGTTGAGTTTATATTATGATACAATTTAAATTAGTGTTAAGCAAATAGGATTAATATTTTTTTAAAGAACCTCGTATCATTAATGATAATATTATAAGTAGGAGTATGATGATATGTCTTGAGCTTTGCATAGCTAACTCTAGCCTCCAACTACTGGACTACAACATTTATATATCTCCTTATAAACTCTAGACTATAGTGTAGATTTTGGAAAAGTAAATACTTACAATTGAACAACAATAGCTCCAACTTTTCATATTAATAGAACTTTAAAAGTGAAATAGATAAAAATTAACAATAATTATTATCGTGTCTTATATTATCATTATTATTATTATCATGTCTTATATTACCATATAAATATTAATTTGAAAATAAGAGAAAAAAAAACTTTAAAATTTATATGTCACGAGTGTTTAAATCTTAATCAACTTATATGAAGTTAAATAAAGATAGCTGTGCGGTAAAGAAAACAACTTGAAAGCTAGCTTAAAACTATCCACTTGAGATGGTAGAATAAATATGATTATAGGATAAAGAAACATGGGTTCATTCATGAAATGGTATTTCAGAGGCTTCCACAACATACACTTTAAGAGACTTTGGAGGTACGATGTTTAGTTGGATAAAGTTTTTACCTTTTACCCTTATTTTTCTGTTGTTGAAAAGTTGGATAAACATATATATACATTGGAATCCAACAAACATTGGATCTTGTTAATGCAATTCTAATCAAGTGCAGTTAGACACAAGAGACTATAGGTTTGTTGAGTTTATATTATGATACAATTTAAATTAGTGTTAAGCAAATAGGATTAATATTTTTTTAAAGAACCTCG
>Ga0209489_108900_pt1 | contig 13112 bp, 7 predicted proteins | sample SiratrowhiteBW_FD_187527 | JGI IMG/M metagenome (GOLD analysis project Ga0209489, IMG submission 187527) | Root nodule microbial communities of legume samples collected from California, USA - Siratro white BW (SPAdes) (version 2) | ecosystem: Host-associated > Plants > Roots > Nodule | place: USA... | reverse complement strand
TTCACACACTAAGATACAAACTCAATATTTGCTGAAAGATGAAATCACTTCGTCTTTTATTCATAGAAGAACTTGGCTTAAATACCTTTACAAATGAAAGGAACGTTACTAACTAACAGAATAATTATGACCTAAATAATAGGAACGTTACTAACTAAAGAGAGAAAAACTAGCAACTGTTAAATTAAAAAACTAATTTTACGGAAGAATAGGTCCAACAAGAATAAGTCCATCAGGTTGGTGGTGTTGAGAGAGATGCATGGGGTGCATGGTGGTGGCGGCGAACATGAGGTGGAGGTGAACGGTGGGATGTGTGTTTGGAGTGCATTGTTTCATGGGGTAGTGGCATAATGAAGAGGCGCATGGGAGGGGCATGGTGGAAGGTGAGAGTGCTGGCTTTTATGGTGGCGTGTGCAGGGCTGAGTGGAAGCGTGTGGAGGTTAAGGGTGTTGTGGAGATGCGTGGTAGAGGTTGGTGTTGTGGGGGTTTGTGGAAATGTAGTGTGTGACACCGTGAAGAGTGTTGTAGGGACGTCCAGTGGAGGTGCAGGTTAGGATGTGAGGGGTTTGGCGACCAATACAAAAGAAAGCCATCCAGGAGCAAAGGAAAACAATTTAATGCTCAGATCTTTACAAAATTACTTTTCAAATTCTTATAAGAAGACTGGAATAGCGTGAAAAGGTTTCAGCCACCAACATTGCTAAGCGAGGTTCACAACTTTCGAGTATACCTCCTACTTCCGAAACAATAAAACAACATGGTTGCAGTAAGCACCATGTAAAAGTGGCTACACAAAATAGAAAAAGCTCTAATAAAACCCCAACTATTGGAATGTAATTGGGCAGGAGAAACATTTAATAGGGTTAAAACCCGCTTCTCAAAATTATCTAATAAATTTTGAGCTCTATTTTGGTAAAACTAGCAACATAAAAGAAACAAAAAGGGGCTTCGGAGTTCTCTCCTTTATCTCTACAAACTGGTTCGTCTACACCACAGGGTACAATGACAATATCATGTTCATAGCTCTTACTAAAAGGTTGAGACTCACGTAGAGCGGTTATGGATTGAGCAGAAGTGAAGGAAGAAGTCTCTTTCAGCAAATCGGGATTAGCCCAAGGGCACACAAAGAATGACCCTAACATGAAATTTTTGATAAAATATACTCCCTAAAGATGATAAGTTGGGAAAATGAAGGAAAAAAAAGCAAATAATGACGAAGAACAAATAGGAAGGCGGACGAACCTCTCGAGAAAAAAAGGGAAACAAGACTCTGAAAAGAAGAAAAGCAAGGTCCACGAAGAAATTGAAACTAGGAGAAGAAGTTTTGAAGTAAAAGAGCAAGGCTTGGAGCCGAAGCTTTGGTAAAGGCAATGAGAAAATGTCACCTGTAAGAGAGCTCAAGGTAACATTATGTTTGAAAGGACCTGTAGTGTCACGCGTTTTGCACACGAATAACAAGGGTAATCTAAATGGACATTAACTTTTGTTTGAACATCATGTATAATTGAATATTCAAATCTTAGTTATCAAGAATATTTTAATACATAATTAGTTGCAATATGGGATATATATTTGAGTTTGATTTTAATGATGTTAACAAATAATTATTATTCTTTCACTGGGGGAGTTATTTGGCCCATGTTTCTTGTCAAATAGAATTAACCCATAGAGATTTAGTAGGCTCATACCACTTTGGAAAGAAGAGTTATTCTTTGTTCCTCCCTTTATACTAAGCATACCTAGACACAGGAGAGAAATTTTGAGAGATCTTATTTAATGTTTATATCAAAAGCAAAATAAATAATTATGGAATAATATTTCATAAAAGATGTTAATAAATTGATTTTTTAAAAAATTAAGTTAATTTTTGCGTTAAAGTGCAAATTCATTCTTTGCTTAATAGAAGTTCAAAATTTTAACTAAGAAAATGTTATGGAAAAGTTGTAAGTAAATTTGCATGGATTTGAACTCACAAAATATATATAGAATTATGTCTTGTGTATATTTCTTTCTATTTGCAAGAATCTATGACAACGAACTCCTATATATTGGTATGTATTTATAGAAGAGACTATGTCTTGGTAAGGAAGAATTTAAAATGAATATATTGATAATAGAAGAGACTAATGCAAATCCTAAGTGTGCAACAAATTATATTGTGCTTGGAAGACAAAGATCGATGAAGCTTCATCCACAAGGAGATGGTTCCTCTTCCTATCATAATACTTACGGTTAATGAACCTTCATTCGTTCTCGATTTCTTCTTTGCAATGATTCTAATTTAGTGAGGGATAGTTTTTAAGGTCTAAAATGGATGAAGAGGGTTGGGTTCCTATTACTTTGATAGAAGACTTTCCTCGAGTATTTGTGCTCATCTGTGATCCTTTTATTGTTGTTTTGGTTCTACAATTTAGTAAATTACACAAAGTCTATGACTTGCGGTAGTAATTCTGTAGCAGTTTCTTTTCTTGTTTTCTTAAGTGTTTTGCGGTGAGGATTTTCCTTACACAATTTATTTGACATCAATGCTTACACTTTTGCTTATGTATGACTATGTTGACTACGTGTCTTACCAAAAAAGAACGAACGACAATAGATTTGACAAAAATGTATATAACACCAACATTGAAATAATGTTAGCCAAGAAATATTTCTAATAAAACCTAAAAAAAAATAAGAAAAATCTTTCCATAATTTTAATCATATCCATTCAGAACAAATAGAAAGCAACACATTACTTTTAACACATTATTATTATATAAATTTACATGAGTCTTATAAATACAACAGCAATATTCCCTTAATGTGAAAAAAGACCCATATGTAATTTACCTAAAACAATTAGTCTTTGGCCAACAACTATGCTATTAAGAACAGTTCACATAAAACATAAACTCCATATCAAAGAAGGCATGAAAATACAAACCGTACAAGCCCGTGAGAAATTTTAAACCTCTGAAGTCTTTTAGCCCTGCAAGTGTAGAAAAGAAACATGCAATTGAGTAGTTGCTATTGTACTAAAATGTAACATCCAAATACAGCATTGAAAATTCAATATCAAGGATCTTATAAAATATCACATTATCATTAAATTATAAAAATTAAGGGTCCTAGATGACTTCTTAATTAATAGATAAAATAATGATGGTTAATAAGATGCATTTAAGGATGATCACTTTTCTCTCAAAACATAATCAACACCCTTAAGCTAGCTTTATTAACTATTTACTTTTATTTAATTTTATGTTCATTGACAAAATATGAAAATTCAAACTGTCCACTATCATCTACATGATCTGAAACCAGAAGAACAATCTACTAAAATTTAAGAAAAGAACTCACCTTGAGGAAATATATTATCAACCTCATCCTTCTTTGTAGAACTATAGACAAACTAGCTTTCTTCCAATGAAGTAACAGTTTCATCTTGTATTTTAATATATGAACGTCACTTTCTTTTAAAAAACTAGAGACCAAGCCATAATGGTATCATCATTCAAAAAAAAAACTTGATTCTCATACCGTGTGGATTTTGAGAATTACCTTAAGACAAACCAACATTTTCTTTACCAGCAAAAAATGAATGAATAATAAAGAAAACACTTCAGGAGTGTTTCAACCCTTATACACAGTACCACATCAAAAAATGAGTGTCTAAGAAACAAATTCACCTTTCTAGACATATTTAAGCACTTCTCTTGAGGACACCAAAAAGCACAAAGAAACATAAATAAATAAAATAGACACAAGAAACTGAAACCACCCAACAATTACAGAATGTTAAGCAAGGTCACAACTCCCTAATCACTTAACCTGCAAAACCTAGCCACTCTCAGACTTTCATAACAAATCTCACCTTACTAACATGAAAATCTAAGGCATAGCATGTAAGCACACCATCGGAGATAAGTGTCAATCCGAGTAAGAAAAAATGGTTCTCTTCAACTTAAACTTAAACCAGAGCCAAACCTTTAACTAAGCTAGACAAAATATTTCTTCAGCATCCACAAGCCCACCTTTAAAAACCACCTTATTTTTAAGATTTCATATCTCTGAAACAATAGCCACCCACATCCCTTTCCACACTCTATTAACTCCCTGCCTTTGACTCAATAGACAGTAGCTCTGAAAATTAACAAATGTAGACTCATGTCTAACAACCACGTTCCCTACCCACCTGTCACACATATTCCATACTTGTCTTGCCACTTTAAAGGTATTAAAAAGATGTTTAGCAGTTTCAACATGTTCTTGGTACAAAGGGTACTGCACACTCCCTAGCTCCCTAGTTGAACATCCCTTCTGGCTAGGTTGGATCTGGTTGGCAACCTATCCAAAAGTAACCTCCAAGCACATACTAACGCTGAAGGAGCAACTTTTAAAGACCATAATACCTAAAAAGTCTCAGAATTCTGCATTAGATCCTCACAATTCAAGATACTGTAACCAGACTTAACTGTATACTCTTGAAGATCCCCCTCCACCCAAACTAACATGTCTTGACCCCTCGCCTCCCACTTGACATTAGAAATCATGGCTATCATTTGTTCTTCTAGATTCTTTTCCCATTCAAACCTCTCCCTGCGCCAGCTAAGATTCCAAGTTGTACATCGAGAAGACTTATTATTCTCCCATTCTGCAAGATCTCCTACCAAACTATCTTTATTCTGAGAAATTGAATACAGCCTTGGAAAGTTTTCTTTCAGAGCAAGACCATCTACCCACCTGTCTTCCCAAAATTTAACACACTTCCCATCCCCAACTCTCCACTGAAGTCTGCAATCAAACCAATTCCTTCGTAAAACGTTACCACAAGCCTTTTTCAAATCCTTCCACCACAAAGACTCCTTTCTATGGACTGAAGTATCATCCATATACCTCCAGTTGCCATACCTGGCTTCTAATATATCTCTCCACAAGCCCTCATCTGACACCCCCAACCTCCATTTTCACTTAGCAAACAATGCATCATTAAAATATCCAATATCCTTAATACCCAAACCACCAACTTCAACTGGACTACAAATCGTCTTCCATTTCACCCAGGCAATCTTATTGCTTTCATAACCTCAGTCTCAGAGGAACTTAACATATTCATCGTAGTAGTTTTCCAACTTCCAAAACGTTTTACCATTATCTTGATTCTCATACCATGAGAACCACTTTTCTCTTTAACATTAGAAGAACAAAAGTCAACCTTTGGAATAACAACATTAAATTTTATATGATGTAAGTCCAAACTTTTCATTTTGGCCTTGTTAAGAGCATTGATTTATTTACAAAACAAAATTACCTATGGGTACTCTATTTTCTGTTTCAACTAAATTAAAAATATTTATTTCTTTTGAACCAAGACCTAGCTAGATGTTTACTAAAGTACGAAACTGATGAATGTAAACTAAGAAATTAAGCACAGTCCACTATATTAACTGAATATTGTTGTGCAAGAAAAGAAACAAGATATAAAACAATAAAAGCATTGAGCAGTATATAACACAAACAAAATTTATAAAACCTAAGACTAAACATATATACCAACAGATGTCTGACATACATATTAGCTCTTTTTCATCCTAGTGTGATCATAAATCAAAACCAACATTTTATTTTGCTTTTGGAGATCATGTGCTAATGATTACTTGTTTACAACTACAATAACTTTGAATCATGGATCTTTTACTACACCAAAATATTTTGACCTAAGCAAATGAAAATGGAAAACTTTATAAAACATAGCATGAATGTGGCTTAAATTATAATTGGTTTAGGATGACTTACCTTTTTGAATTATTCCCTTTAACCTAAGCATATCAGTGTGTTTTATCAACCTCACTTCTTATCTTTGTAAGTGCATCACGCTCCTCCATCACAAAGAGAGAAATAATTGAAGGAACAACTTTGGATTTCTCATTCTGCAACTTTTGTTCAAGACATTTTATTTACACATAACATGCACATAGAATTATTGTGAACACAATGGAACAACAACGATAATCCATATACGATGATAATCTAAAGTTTTGCTTCTTTCACTTCTTCTGCATGCCTTAAATTTTCTTGTTGAATATAATTCCCAAGTTTCCTGGACATATTGAGTAAGCTTTCAACCATTTTAAATGATATTAAGACAACAAAAATAAGAAAACAAAAGATAAAAAGGAGGATAAAGTAGTGATGTAAATATTTTTATTCACACTTAGAGTGTTTATATTTCTAACTTTTTTAGATTATAATTGAGAATAAATCCATTGTTCTAAATAATATTTAACCAATCCAAATTAATTGAACTTTAATTGATATTATTGGTTAGATTTGAATTTTAAACATATTCTCTCAATTTTCTTGTTACTTATTTACAGAGATTCTATAGGTTCCAAATGTAATCAAATATTTTGCAATAGTGATATTCTTTAGATTTTGTACATAGATGATCCTTTGTACTTCTTACTTGATTTACAACAAATCTCTTTCAAATATTTTGCAATATTTTTTTCAGCAGATTCAATTATTATGAGCTGGTATATGAAATAGAATTTGAAAACAAAATATCTTAAAAGAAATTGGAAGATCGCAAATCTACAACTTTACTAGAAAGAAGGTATTCACAAAATTAATCTTTGGCACATAAGGAAACATTTGATAATTGCAAAGATAATATCTAATAATTAAATCTATGAAGAAAATTGAAGTATAATAATCTTAAGAAAATCAAGAAAGAATTTGTTATGAAAGAACTTAAGAGTCAACCTATTTTTATTATTATTTTTAAACCATCTATTTTAATTTCTTGCACAACAATCCTTAAACCCCATCTTTAATTTATTATTATTCCTAACTTTTCTTACTGTAGACAAGTTTTAAACATTGATTGACTGAATTTACTATTAACTTTTTTTTACTGCAGATAAGTTGTTTTAAACATTGATCGACTGAATTTACTATTAGATCTGTTGCAAGATGACATGAGGTTAACCTTATCATATCTATGTTATCATCTCTTTGGTAATAGATAGTCTAGCACTGCATTAGGCAGCCAACATGATAATTCTTTTAATTTGCTTGTGAACTGCGATCAAATAGAGAAAGTAATAAAACAAAAGAACAATACACAAACAAAAAAAAGAAAGTTCATCAGTCTAGGATCAACGCCAACACTCTACAAAGAAATTCAATAACTAACGTGTTTTCTCCATGCATTTTTGTTTACATACTAGTTCTTCTAATATGACTTTAGCTTCTCCTTCCTTGAGATCAAGAACCTAATAAAAATTATACAAAGATAAATATGAAGAAATACTTGATAAACACATTATTAGTAGTTGCCACATCATTACTGTAAAACAAGAATTATGCATGTTACAATAGTACTATTATTTCTAGAGTATATAATTTAGTGTAACAAAAGGGAATATCAATTCCAATGAAAGCAATCAATTAAATGACCAGGTACAAAATCATCTAAAACTTTATTTTTTAGTCCCATGATATTTGATAGAAATAATTAGTTTCAATTTTGTAATATCACTATATTGCATTAAAAGAATTTGACAATTATGTTTATTCAGTCAGTAAACTATTAAATGCAAGAACGAATTGCAATTGATCAAATAAAACATTACGAAATATTGTTAACATGAAAAATCACAACTTTCCAAACACTATACAAAACTCTAAAAGCTGCAACGCATTCCCAAAATCTTTGGGAGGTGACTGAACCCCAAATATTTCTTTTAACTCCATTTCATGGGGTAAAAGAATTTCCAAAATCTTTGGAAAGTTGTGATTTATTCAATAGTAAATTCAGTCAATCAATGTTTAAAACTTATCTGTAGTAAGAAAAGTTAGTAATAATAATAAATTAAAGAATTGTTGCGTAAGAAATTAAAATAAATAATTTAAAAATAATAATAAAAATAGGTTGACACTCAAGTTCTTTCCCTGCAAATTCTTTCTTGATTTTCTTAAGACTAGTATACTTCAATTCCCTTAAGTGGATTTTGTTATATTGAAAACAAAATAAAATGTGGATTTTGTTTTATGATCAAAGGATGAAAAAGATCTAATATATATGGCAAACATTTGTTGGTACATAGGTTTAGTCTTAGGTTTTACAATAATTTTGTCTGCGTTATATACTACTCAATGTTTTTATCATTTTATATCATATTTCTTTTCTTGCACAATAATGTTCACTTACACAACATCCTAGATAGATGTTTAATTTCTTAGTTTAAATCCATTAATTAAAAATCTATCTAGGTCTTGATCTGAAAGAAATAAATATTCTTAATTTTGTCAAAACATATAATAGAGTATGTGTAGGTAATTTTGTTTTGTAAGTAAATTAATGTGAGGCCAAAATGGAAAGTTTAGATTTATATTGTTTAAGATGTAATGTTGCTATTGTAAGGGTTGACATTTGTTCTTCTAATGTTAAAGAGAAAAGTGGTTCTCATGTTATGAGAATCAAGCCCGAGTTTATAGACAATAATGGTCAAACTTTTTGAAAGTTGGAAAGCTACAAGGATGAATCTGTTGTTCTGTCTTAAGGTAATTTTCAAACTACACACCCTTAATTTATTTTGAATAATGTTATCATTATGGTTTGGGCTTTAGCATGCTTTTTTAAAAGAAAACAACATGCAGATATCAACATAGATGATGAGATTGTTACTTCATTCGAAGAAAGTTGGTTTGTTTATAGTCCTGCAAAAAAAGACGAGGTTGATAAATATATTTCCTCAAGGTGAGTTCTTTTCTTAAATCTTAGTGGATTATTTGTATGGTTTCAAATTCTGTACATGATATTGAAAAATTTGATGCTTTATATTTTGTCAATGAATATGAAGGTAAATAGTTAACAAAGGTAGCTTCCTTGTGTTGAATATGTTTTGAGAGAAAAGAGATGGTCCTTAAATGCATTTTTTAACCATCATTATTTTATCTATTAAGTAAGAAGTATAATGAAATAGAAATTGGATTTCAAGAAGTCATCTAAGACACTTAAATAATGTAATGATAATGTGATATTTTATAAGAATGTAATGATAATGTGATATTTTATAGAATCTTGATATATAATTTTTAAAATGCCGTATTTGAATGTTACGCAGTACATTAACAATTGCTCAATTGGATTCCAAGATTTCATTTAAGAGACTTAAATAATGTAATGATAATGTGATATTTTATAAGAATCTTGGTATACAATTTTTAATGTCCTAGTTGGATGTTACATAGTACATTAACAACTACTCGATTGCCATGTTTCTGTTCAACCTTGGTTGCAGGGCTAAAAGACTTAACAGGCGCAAGGTTTCTCAAACAAGTTGGTAGGACTTTTATGGTTAGTATTTTCATGCCTTCTTTGATCTAGAGTTTATGTTTTATATGTGAATTGTTCTTAATTGTATAGTTGTTGGCCAAAGCACTAATTGCTTTAGGTAAATTTCTTATGGGTCTTTTTTCACTTGTGAAGTATTAGTGTTGTATTTATGAGACTCCTGTAAATTTAGGTAATAATAATGTGTTAAAAATAATGTGTTGCTAACATTATTGTTAACATGATATACATTCTATTTGTTCTGAATTTGTGGATACAATTAAAATTATGAAAAAAAAAATTCTTATTTTTGCAGGTTTTATTGGAAATCTTCTTTGGTTGGCTTTGTATACAAAAGAACTTCATTTTTGTAATGTAGTAAGATTCTGAAGTGCATATGGTGTTAAAATACATATGCTAAAATACATATACACTTCAGAATCTTCCTACATTACAAAAATGAAGTTCTCTTGTATACAAAGCCAACCAAAGAAGGATTTTCAATAAAACTTGCAAAAATAAGAAAAAATTTACCACAATTTTAATTGTATCCACAAATTCAGTACAAATAAAATGTATATCATGTTAGAAATAATGTTAGCAACACATTATTATTATGTAAATTTATAAGAGTCTCATAAATACAACATTAATACTTCACAAGTGAAAAAAAGACCTATAAGAAATTCACCTAAAGCAATTAGTGCTTTGGCCAACAACTATGCAATTAAGAACCATTCACATATAAAACATAAACTCTAAATCAAAGAAGACATGAAAATACTAACCATAAAAGTCCTACCAACTTGTTTGAGAAACCTTGCGCCTGTTAAGTCTTTTAGCCTTGCAACCAAGGTTGAGCAGAAACATGGCAATCGAGTAGTTGCTATTGTACTATGTAACATCCAACTAGGACATTAAAAATTGTATACCAAGATTCTTATAAAATATCACATTATCATTACATTATTTAAGTCTCGTAAATGATTTCTTGATCTTGGAATCCAATTGAATAATTGTTAATGTAGTGTAACATTCAAATACGGCATTAAAAATTATATATCAAGATTCTTATAAAATATCACATATCATTACATTGTTTAAGTGTCTTAGATGACTTCTTGAAATCCAATTTCTATTTCATTATACTTCTTACTTAATAGATAAAATAATGCTGGTTAAAAAATGCATTTAAGGACCATCACTTTTCTCTCAAAACATATTCAACACACGGAAGCTACCTTTGTTAACTATTTTCATGTTCATTGACAAAATATAAAGAATCAAACTTTTCAATATCAATTTGAAACCATAAAAATAATCCACTAAGGTTTAAAAAAAAAAACTCACCTTCAGGAAATATATTTATCAACCTCGTCTTTTTTCGCAGGACTATAAACTAACCAACTTTCTTCGGGTGTGTAACAATCTCATCATATTTGCATTTGCATGATGTTTTCTTTTAAAAAAACTTGCTAGAGCCCAAGCCATAATGATAACATCATTCAAAAGAAATTAGGAGTGTGAAGTTTGAAAATTACATTGAGACAGAACTCCTTGTAGCTTTTCAACTTCCAAAATGTTTGACCATTATCGTCTAGAAACTAGAGCTTGAATCTCATAACATGAGAACCACTTTTCTCTTTAACATTAGAAGAACAAATGTCAACTCTTACAATAGCAACATTACAGCTTAAACAATATAAATCTAAACTTTCCATTTTGGCCTTGTTAAGAGCATTAATTTACTTACAAAACAAAATTACCTACATATACTCTATTTTGTGTTTTGACCAAATTAAGAATATTTATTTCTTTCAGACCAAGACCCGGATAGATTTTTAATTATGTGCAGTTAAAGTGTCTTAAGCAGAAGGTACATAATGAGAAGGCAAAAGTTGTTCCTTCAATTTTGTCTCATTTTCCAATAGATGAGTATGATGCTCTTCTTACAAAGATAAGAAGTAAATTTGATTTGATGAAGCGCACATAGGGATGCTCGAGTTGGAGGGAATAATTCTAAAAGGTGTGTCATGTTTACTCTAGAATTATGCATCATGCATGTTATCTTTCCTAAAGATTGGGTAGATATTGTTGCTTTATATCTTGTATGATGAATGCTTTTGCAATTGAAAGATTGGTATTTGTTCATCTAATGTTGAAGAGAAAAGTGATTCTAATACTCCAAAATCAAGCCTAGGTTTTTGAACAATAAGGTAGTGCATTTTAGAAATTGAAAAGTTGCATAGGTGGATAAGTTGTTATGTTACAAGGTAACTCTCAAAATCCATTCACATAAGAGAATGTGGAAATTATACAAAAGTAAGAAATTTGTTTAATGGTATTAATGGTGATGATGTGTTTTTGTATTTACTCTTTCTTTTTCAGTTTGTGCCTTTGCACTAGTAGAAAAACGACATTTCACGGCACAATATCACCGCGGTTGTTTCCAGAACCGCAGTGGTAGGCACACAAATATTAAAAAAAATTGCTACAGGGAGATACCACTACAGTTGTTTCAAAAACCGGGTAGTAGGTGCAAAAATAATTGGTCTATTTAGGGTTCAGGATAACTGTAAGGAAGAAAGTGGTGATAGGCACAACAATCGAAGAAACTGCTAAGGAATAAGAGAAACGTACCCTCCTCTTCCTCTTCCGCTCCCCTCTCCATTCCCCCCTCCTTCTTCTCTGCCTTCTTCATTCTCCTCCTCTTTCACATTCTCCTCATACTCTTAACCTGGTCCTATCTCATGGTCGTACTCAACGATCCCGGTTCCTTCCCTCACAACTGGAGACACCACCAACAACTTCGCTCCGATTTCGATTTGGAGACAGCAGCCCCAACGCCCTCTCCGGCCTATTGCTCTCAATGCCAGAATGGCAAGCCACCACGCTGCCACCATTGCTCTATTTGTAAGCAACTCTCTCACTTTTAAACTCTCTTCCTCTTTCTATTATTCACCATCGCCACACCATTTTCTCCTCTCTTTAGGCCAAAGGTGTGTTCTGAAGATGGATCATCATTGCATTTGGGTCATCAACTGTGTTGTGGCACATAACTACAAGTATTTTCTCCAATTTTTGGTAAATCCGTTTCTCTTATTCCTTTGATTTGATGTGAGTTTTCTCGTTTCTCATTTTTTATGAGAAACGGATTAATGTTTTCTTGATTTTTGAATTCTTATGCATATTTTTATTGTTTGGCTGGGTGATTATTGAACAAGTGATTTGATACTAATTTAATTTAATGTTTCAGGAAAAGCTCCCTTCATTGCTAGGGCTGAGAAGAAGAAAGAAGAGTATCTCAGCCTATAATTGGAGCAACAACGAATAACTGCTATTATTTAAAAAAAAATTGACTTTACTATTGCGGTTGTAGTAAGAACCGCAGTGGTATGTTATACTTTCACTCCGAGGTGGTATTTTCAGTACTTTTTAACGCAGTTCAGTCTATCGCGGTTATAGAGTCACAGTTGTAAGCCTTGTATAACCGCGGTTAAATGTCTTTTTTCTACTAGTATTGTTTCTTGATGTTATGGTACATTTGAATTATTAAATCATGAAACAAATAAATTAACCAAGAGTAAACACATCATCATCATTGTCATCATTGTACCATCAACCAAATTTCTCAACTTCACATAATTCTCACATTCTACATTAAATTTAATTATTGAATCTTATCATATGTTAAATGATTTTCCTTTCGATTGACTCTAAGAAGGCATCGATGAATATTATAAGTTGGAATAGTCTAAAAGTTTAAACTAATGACTTTTCTTTGTGACGA
>Ga0209489_108897_pt1 | contig 13121 bp, 7 predicted proteins | sample SiratrowhiteBW_FD_187527 | JGI IMG/M metagenome (GOLD analysis project Ga0209489, IMG submission 187527) | Root nodule microbial communities of legume samples collected from California, USA - Siratro white BW (SPAdes) (version 2) | ecosystem: Host-associated > Plants > Roots > Nodule | place: USA... | reverse complement strand
TTCTTTCATAATTTTCTGCCTTTTTTTCCTTTTGTAAAAGTTTTTTATAATTCCAAACCCCTCATTATGAATTTTAAGTCTAGAACTGCAGCTTCTTTCGAAATTAATTGCTGTTTTTTTTTTTTTCTGTTTGCGTAAAATTGTTAACTTGTTGCGAGCCTTGGATTTGATGATTTAATTTTTTAATCGTATATGACTGTGTCAAAAATCGTGAATATCTCGAAGGGGGAGAAAAGTATGTTTCATCTAATCCGCATCGCTTTTGTCTAATTGGTTTGTGCCGACAACTGTATTTTAACAATTTTCTGACTTTTCTTTCTTTATCGTGTCTCATGACTCCATTGCCCCTTTTCTTCCAGAATGTTTTTCTTCATTCACATTACTTTTCCTTTTTTATTGTGTTTTCATCCATTCCTAGAAATTCGGCATTAAAAAGTTGTAATTACGCTGACTTTGATCTTTCGCTGTGAACCAGGGTTGTCATTGATAATGCCGTGTGCTCCACCGCAACAATAGTCAAGGTAAACCCCGCAAAAAATACCCCCTTTTTTTTTCCTTAATTTGTTGGTTTTCATGTAAAATAATTAGGAAAATTATAAACTAATGGATTTTCTTTGATAAAATGTATAGGTTGATAGCGGCAGAAAACACGGGATTCTTTTGGATGCCGTACAAGTTCTTTCTGATCTAAATCTTTCAATTAAGAAGGCTTACATTTCCTCCGATGGAAAGTGGTTCATGGATGGTAAGTCAATTTTACCCTCTATTTCTTTGTAGTGGTAGTTTGTATTCCGTGTGCACTAATCTTTGCCTTAAATTGAATTCACAGTTTTCCATGTTACTGATCAAAACGGAAACAAGCTAACCGATCAGAGCGTTTTGAGTTATATTGAACAGGTATTAATTGATTGGGGCATCTATTTTATCTGAAGAGTTCAGTACTGCCTCAAATTGTTTTTCAATTATGGGTCTCAGTTATTTTAAAAATAATCACACTCTGAATTTTGTTATGTATCAGTCACTTGGCGGAATTCACAATGGGAATGCCAATGTCTTAAACGGTCTCACCATCCTTGAATTAACCGGCACGGACCGCGTTGGTCTTCTTTCGGAGGTTTTTGCTGTACTAGCTGAGCAGCAATGTGATGTGGTGAATGCTAAGGTTTGGACTCACAATGGCCGGATTGCCTCCTTAATCTATGTTAAAGACAGCAATTCTGGGACTCTTATCGAGGACTCTCGGAGAATTAGTACTATTGAAGCACGTTTAAGAAATGTTTTAAAGGGTGACAATGATATTAGAAGTGCAAAAACTTCCATCACTAATGCCGTTGTGCACACAGAACGAAGACTGCACCAAATGATGTACACCGACCGTGATTATCAGAGGAATCCCATTTTCAAGTTTGCTTCTGACATCCCAGTAGTCACCGTCCAAAATTGGGCCGAAAGGGGTTATTCGGTTGTGAATGTGCAGTGCAAGGATCGAATTAAACTTTTGTTTGATGTCGTCTGTAATTTGACTGACATGGAATATGTTGTGTTCCATGGAACTGTTAAGACAACAGTTGAGCAAGCGTATCTGGTAATTATTCATAATCGATTGTGTTATTTTTTGGTCGGTAACTTGGTTTACATGCTAAGTTGAACGTAAATGATTTCACTACAGGAGTTTTATATAAAACATAAGGATGGCACTCCAATTAGTTCAGAACCAGAACGTCATCGTGTGATTCAATGCTTGCAAGCTGCGGTGGAGAGAAGGGCATTTGAGGTATAGAGTTCTTGCTCGTAACTAGTGTTGTTTGTTAGATTATTAGTATTACCTTAAGCACTTCAACAAAATTGATTAATTAAATGATAATTTTTTGGATATAGGGTGTTATGCTAGAGTTATGTACGGAAGATAGACAGGGGCTTCTAGCAGAAGTGATGAGAACTTTTCGAGAGAATGGGCTGAATGTGACAAGGGCGGAGATATCTACCATTGGGAACAAGACATCAAATGTTTTTTATGTAACGGATGCGATCGGATACCCTGCTGACCCAAAAATCATCGAATCTGTTAGGCAGAAAGTTGGATCGTGCAATTTGAAAGTGAAGGAGTTACCATTGGTATGCCATGAGAAGGCAGAAAGGGAAGATGAAGCAGTTGGGGTTGGTGGGGCAGTGTTGCTGTGTCTTGGGAGCCTCGTGAGAAGGAATCTATACAATTTGGGTCTGATAAAATCGTGCTCTTAAAAGTAGAAAGGGGCGGTGTGAGAGGGAATTTAGGAGTGTGGAAGATATTTGCAACTTTTAGAGCATAATATTCTTTGCTTGAGGTTTGAGCTTTGTGTACATAAAAAGTAAAGGTGGAATTTGGTGATAGTAGTTGTTCGTTGGTTGGGTTGGATTTGGTAGGTGAAATGTGATCATATACAGCTGGGATGGTTTGCGTCCCTACCATTTTAAATGCTTTGCGTGAAGAGGGGAAGTATTTTTGAGGAGAGATTGGGAATTGCCTTAGAGTTTGTCGGCCTTGGTTAAAGTTAATTAATAGTAGTATTGGATTCTTTGGTGGCACAGAGAAATATAGTTAGATGCAGGACAAATTTGGTTCATACAGCACAAAATTTGTACATAACGGCGTATCAATTATCATCATTATTTAATATAAGTGGTTGACTCCATTCTTTAATTTAAGTGTCTCTCTGCATGCTCTTAAAAGATTGTAAGTTGCTTTGCGGTGCACCACTTTTTACACGAATCCGAATCTTGTTAGTTTCCTTTTGGACCCCTGTAAAACTAATGGATTAAGTAGGGAATAAAATTAAAAAGCATGAACAAAAGATGAATTTGCAATCCACTGATTCAATCAAATTGTTTTCTGATATAAAACTTCTATTCATGGATGGTTAACCTGTTTAAGTAACTTAAAGGTTTTTACTGAAGGAAATAAAATGATAATATGATAAAGAGGGAATAGAAAGTTCAACAAAATAAGAAACATAATCAGAATGACGTTAACATGCATGAATGCCAGATAATATGAAATTAATTAGGACTGTTACTACACAGTGGATAAAGATGCCAGGGGTGTTCAAAACCCTTCATGATGTAGATATGATAGGCCAGGTGGACGGAGAACTTAATACTTGAATTGGTATAGAAGAATACGTGGCTGGTTCCACACGAATTACTATTTAAGTATTTATATGTTTGTGGACAAATTATATTCATGTTTAAGATTTCATTAATATTTAAAATTTTTAATATTATTTTGATCTCTATAACTGTATAAAAATTAAGGAAATCTGTCCTAACATAAAAGATAATACAGCATAATGATGCTCTACAAGTGTAAGACAAATTAAAAGAAATTAGTTTATTATTAAAAGAGAGTTTTATTATATTTTAGACACTGTACTGCAAGAGTAATTTATTTTATATTTATATAACAATTGATGTTTCTTTCTCGTTTATTTCCCTTCTTTCTTTTACCTCTATAATTATTTCTTTTTTACTTAACAAAACATAAATTTCAGTACAAGATTTGTATGAATAAAAATGAGTTGTAATGTATTTTAAAAGAATTTTAAAATCATATTGACTCACCTTTTTGAAAATTTTCGTTGTCCTTTTCTTGCCAGATTAGAGGAATGTGATCTTGAACATTAGTCACTTGTGTCTGGATGATGAAAAAGCTTACAAATTGGTGACGAAAGGGAACATCATATACTCTGGAAAAATATTTTTTTTAAAGTAATTCTCTTGATAGGATGGTGTTAAAGAAAATGAGAAGTAAAAAGAAATAAAACTAAAGTAAAAAGTAAGATTGCTTAGATGAAATAAATTAATAAAAAGAAAGAATAAGTGAGTGAAAGTTTGAGGTTTATATGTTTGATTAGAAACAGTAAAAAAAAAAGGAGGAAAATAAGAATTATTATGAAATACTAATCATACTTTGATTATAATATTATTCTAATTTTAAAATTCAAAGTAAATTTATTCGTTGTGTTAATTAGCACCATAATGTAATATATCTGTTTAATAATACACCATTTGATTAACAACAATTATTGAAATTATTATTGAACTTCATTGTTCACGAAATAGATTATTTCACATGTATCATTAATTATGTAAAATGTCTCGACAAAATAATTTACTCTGGATGATATATATAATTAATTATGTATGTTCCATAATTGATTAAACAGACACACTATACAGAGGGACTAATACATTTTGTGACTATATAATTAATTATGTATGGCAGTATAATTGATTATGTTAGTTATTAGGCTTTATCAAAACTTGATAAATGAAATAATATGTAAATGCTATAGCTTCATCAAGAAAAATGAGAAACTTTGGTAAAGTGAACTGGAAGGATAAGCTCTTCAAGTTGATAGTTATGGGTAGTTAATTAACTTGAATAAGATACGTATTCCGAGATTAGTCACAAATTCTGATGCACGATCACGTGAACTATTTTTACGTATTCACACATGCGCAACCTCTGACCTATAATTTGCATGTGTTTGGTGACCAGTTGTAAAACAATAACAGTAACAACTTATCAGTTAAAATCAAATAGTGTGACAATTCCAAAAATGGTTATAAGCTTTAAAATCAAATACTTATATCCCATAATGCACAAAAACAAGAACTATATCACCTAAAATTCAAATAGTTACATATACTATTTCAAAAGACATGACAATAAAATAAAAACAGATAGTTATTGTAATTTTGAAAATACATTTTCCGATTTTTTTAATTGAGAGAACATAATATAGAGCAAATAGGTAGATAAATTATAATAATCTTAAAAGATATGTTTGTACATGTGAAATATTACTTTTACTTTTTTATTACTTGTGCATCAAATGAAAATTATTTGAATTGAAATTCAACTTTTGTATTCTTATTAGTGTTTATGGGAAGTGCTTGACACAGTGAATTTTATTTCTTCTCTTATTTTCTTACTAAGATATTTTCTTTCATTTGTAGACTTTTTTTCATTCTTTCCTGCAATTTCTCTATTATTTATTTTATTTGATTTTAAACAGATGTAATATTTTATTTACGATAAATTAGTGAGTGGAAAAAATGTTAACAACAATACCAAATTCTTCTTGTTAAGTAAGTTCATTTTAAAAAAAATTAACAAGTTGATTATGCTCCTCCTATATGGGTATATGTCAATTTATTAGACAAAGCAACAGGGGAAACCAAATTTGAGAAGTTACCTAAATCAATTAAAATCAACCTGGAATAAAATTGGGGTTGATATAATCTGATAGATGGACAGATTCCAAGAAGGCCTTTAATTAATTTTATGGCTATTAGTGTCGGGGTTTCTTGTTTTTAATTTTTTTAAAAGGTTGGTGACGCTTCTGATAAAATAAAAAGAAATAAACATCACATAGCTAACAAGCTAAAGTTATTAAAGAAGTAGGGGAAGAGAATGTTGTACAAGTTATAATAGGTAATACTCTTGTGTACAAAGGTATTGGAATCATCATTGAAATTTCATTTTCTAAAGTTTTTTTTTTTATATCTTGTGACACGTTAAATCTTCCCTTGTCTTGAAAAACATATATGCAACAAAGAATAATGAAGGAAGGATGTCATTTATGGTGAATGTAGTTAGATTATAGAAATTGTTGATGAAGTTTTTATTATTATGAATTTTATCATGAACCACTAGGTGAGATTGGCCATCTTCAATCATTTATTACATTTGTAGTTTTTTGTTATTGTCTATTCACATTTTTCAACCATTATAATGATGATTGGAAGATTTAAATTATCGAAACATTCATTTCAAACCATAGGTATTGGCGAAGAATGAAGTTTTTACAGAGGATGATGTAGGCCAATGCCCAATTTGTTAAAGATTTTGTTTTGAATGGTATATGTTAGGGCAATATATAGTACATATATTTTAACTTTTAGTGTTATAACATGAATACATATATGGTCTTACTCTTCATTTGATCTATGAGATTTGAGATAACAGTACTAAAAAACAACTGCCTATCAACACCCTCTAGTGAAATATGTGAAATCAAGAGTTGCTGACAACCAAGATAGTACTGATATAAACACCAATAAACACACACTCTCAACATACAAAAGAGTAATGTGTTACTATATATAATTAGTCAAGCATAATTAATAAACGATATTACACTTAAATGATGAGTACGTGAGCCTTCTCCATAAATTCATACATATCTAAGCTTATAGGTTAACATAAATAGTTCATTGTAATTGGTTCACGAATCTTGTTTATACAAAATATTCACTTAAGCGTGAAAATACTTTTGTAGGTACTCCATTTTTAGATGAGCATAAAGACCAAAAACATGGAAACGGAAGTATGAAAAGTCCAAAAGAAAAAGAGACCAGGAATAAAAGTTTCAAAGCAAACGGATTAGAGGAGCAAGTAGTCTTATAGATACTGGCGACCTTGCAAGAACACAAAATAATTGAAAGTTATAAAAATAACTCCTTCCAAGTGGTATTTTAAAATCTTTGTTTCTAATTATTGATTCAAATAACATTATAAATTCAATAAAACAATAGTATAAATCGATTAACAATTATTATAATGACTCCTTAACAGCTGAATATTACGTAAGCCAATCTTACTTATAAATTTATCTTTTAATTTATATATTAAAAGTAATGTTCTTCTCATGCTCACGAATGATTTCTTTTTATCTTGTTTACTCTGGCTTATCTCATGTGCAGAATAATTAATTTGAATATTTATATGATATTTTACGTACCACCTGTAACAAATTATAAAGAACGATGCAGTCCAAAGTCGAAAACACAAAAGAGAAAGGAATCGGTGACAGAGTCATAAAAGTGGTCAAAGATGGCAGAAGAAAAGATAGACGGCGGGGTTGACTACCTGTCCTGCACATATTTTTTTTCTTTTAATTTTCATGTTCTGTGAAGACATGTTTCAGCTTTGATAACTTTGTGTAACATATGATATCATAGAATAAACAACACTTATCTATTTGTTGCTTTGGCCTTTTTGGCTGTTCACATACTCATATATAGGTACAAAACATTCAATTATTAATGTCTGATTCACACTGCAAAGTAAGGTTACAGAATTCCTGTTACACAAAACCACATTAGGAGCAAGCATCATTTTCCAAAGATTCCTTTTATGCATCCAAACGGAATTGTAACGTAAAAACAGTCATATATCCTTCATGTATCACACATGGTATCGTGTGAGTGTGACAAACTTTTCTTACGTATATATTGTAATTATCTATCACACATTTTCAAATTGTCAAACGGCAACATGACATGTTAACTGATATTGTATTTTTATTAAAAAAAAAAATTGTATCTAACTAGATGAGCTGCGAACTTTTATTTGTATATGATACACTCTCTTCATACATCTCGTGCAACTAACTTGGTCAAATATGAGTATCATGACACTGTCTCAACTTTATCACAGCATCATCGAAATCTATACTGAGTAGCTCAATCAACAATGATGTCACTGATGTGAAATCCGTCACATATGTACAAAATTGTTCTACAATGGCAGATGCAACAATGTGGACGCATAATCTAGAGTGATAGTCATCTCTAACATGAATGTGAAGATTATTGTTGTTGTGGTGCCACCTCTAAAAAAAATTGATATGAGACCTATACAAACAGTTTCATAACTAACATTGCACAATGACAATAACTCGGTATCAAACACTATGGTCTCAATTTAGCAATGAGAGATCCTAAACCTAGCTTGTGCCCCTAGGTAATCATCTTATGTTCCTCTCAATCCTCACCCTCCCATAAGTCTACAAATCAAGTAGTCAGCGTAGTAGTAGGTCCTTCGAAAAGTATACTCCAACTCCTCCATGCTCTCTTGTAGTAGATGGTGGCAACACATCATCATCAATCACAACAACAACTTATTTTCTATCATTTATAAAGACTGACGTCATCAGTCTCTATCTAGTTTGCCTTTATGATAATAATCCATCTCTGATCTCTGACAATAATAATAACAAACAATTAATAATTTTTTTAAAATTAATATATATATTGAATTATACAATCTAAAGTGTATTTTCATATCTGAAAAGTCAAACTAAACACATAACCAACGAAAAATAATATACTGAAAATTACTTACCTCTCTTCAATGGTGGTGAAATGGCAGTAACCAATGTAGTTCTAAGAGGCTCTCCCACTCACGGAAGGAAGAAAGATTGGAAGGAGTAATGGGGGAGAATAAATGAGAAGGTAGGTGAAATATAAACGGCGTATTTTGGTCTTTTAAGAAAGAGTACAGGGGTGCAGTTAAAATTTATGGGAGTGCAGAATGTAGAGTTCTTGTGGGAATGAAGAAACCCATTATATTTGTTCAATGGATCTTCTTCGTTTCTTGGCCCAACGTAATTTAGCTTCTTTCCTTTCTCTATAATTCAACAACAGAAAAAAAAAATCCATAATCCTATTATGCCATGGTAACACTCATTACATTACATTAGATGTAAGGAAAGAAGACGAGAGAGAAAACTTATTCCTATATTATAAATTTATTTTGTTAAATGATAATATCTTTAGGAAAACTTTTTACATAGTGTTTTTTAAATTATAATTACTCTCACTAAGCCACATGCATTATCTTATTCTCATATATTTATTTAGTTTTATTTCCTAAATGTACGTATTAATTTTAGTTTGACATAATTTGGTCCAAAAAAATTCCCGACTACTCGTCTCAAACAATTTCTCCTTTTATTTTATTTTTCACATATCTGATTCTTGTTAAACCACTCATCTCTTTCAATTCATCTTTTCATCTTATTTTTAAATTAATTTTTATTTTAGAATAAATTATCATGAATTAAAAAATATTACGTGAAAACATAGATTATTTCGTATAATCCAAAAGGTAACTTATGTATTCAAGTATAAACTTTAATTACAGAATAATGTATACGTTTATAATATTTATTTATTATAAATTATAGTTATATACAAATAAATATTTCTTTTCACATTGAAAAAAAAAATTATTTTAAAAATTGTTTAAAGGAATAGTATTATTTCAATGCGGAGAATAGATAGTATTATGAATTTCTGTTTCAAGATTTTTTATTTTTCTCTGGATGAAAAAATAATGATAGTCACTATTTCATACATATGATGTCTTTTATAAGAACAATGATACTTTTAAAAATCTATTAAAACAAAACAACTATTTCATAATTCAATATAATAATATTTTAATTATATTTCTACTGTTTATAAATTAAATTATATATATATATATATATTATTAAAATGAAATGATTGTTTTGTTTTAATGAGTTGTGAAAGTATTATTATTGATTTAATAATTCACTATGTCAAGCATAGAGTAGGATTGAGTTGAATAAATTATATTATGCAGCATTTTTTTCCTTAATAAATAATCTATCATCGATTATAATTAACTCTAAATTGAAACAAAACTTAAATTCAATAAATGAAAATGCAATTTTTGTTAAATAAAATTCATTAAACTTAAGCGACAAATTTTGTTTTTATTTAATTATACCCCTCACTTTAACAAAGAAATAGCGTGTTATGTTTTTATTTGAAGGGCACAAATTCGCTCAGATAATATTTAAAAGAGAGGAAAAAATAGAAAAAAAAGTAAAAAAAAAAAAAAAAAAAAAAAGTAAAAAAAAAAAAAAAAAGGAAGAAGAGTGAAACTGTTTTAAAATTTGGTTTTAAGAAGTATTGTGTCGTAGGGCCAAAACCAACAATACCATGTCTCTTAACAATTCCCGCCATTAATGCAAAATTAAACACTTTCACATGGCACACATGGAATTTGTCAATAAGTTAAAGTAGGATATGTTTCTCTTACGACTCTTAAGTTTATTAAAATTATAATATATTGGTAGTTCGTACAAGATAAAGTTTTAATTATATATAATTAATATTTAAGGTATATATTTATTTTAATTGTATAAATTACATTATAATTGAGATTCCAATAACTATAATTTGTAGTTTATAGATAAATTTAAGTTTGCGAGTTATAGATTTTAAGATATTAAGTAAGTTGTTTAAAGTTGTTTTTGAATAACTATCTTGAATGAGAGGTTTTAAGAAATTTTATTTAATGGAAATGTTTTTAAGATTTTTTTTAAGCGAGAATATTCTTAAGTAGTTTTATTAACCTCTTATAATCTATCATTTAAATCTTAATTTTAGATTAAATTTCAATAGTTTTGAAAAATAAAGGACAACAAACATCGAAATAACTAATAATAAAATATTCAATTTCTAAAAGCAAAGATTATTGTTTTTATGTAAACGTGAAACATACTGAAGTATTTATTTTAAAATTGACACTTTGTTATATTTACTAAAAGAGTGTCTTAAAGGTATCGATTTTTTCAAAATTTGATTCTTAATTTTTTTATTTTTTAATAAAATGTTTGAATTTTTATTTTATTTTCTAAAATTTTTATCTTAAAAATTCAAATTATCATTTCAGCTTTTAGCAGTTGGTTTTTTATAAACAAAAAAATATTTCTTTATAGATTTTAAGATTTTTTTTAGCATAACCTATTTTGACATTATATTGCAATAATACTATGTGTCATTTAATCCTTTTGTTGAACACATTTATAGTTAATTAGTATCATATATTTCTAGAGATAACCCATTAATGGTTTCTAAATTTAAATAAAACCTAAAATTACCTACTAAAATCATATTAAATAAAGTTAAGGGACGAAAACATAAGATAGAAGCTCAAGTAGAAGTGAAGAACATTAGAATATGAACACCCTCTTTGGGTGATATTTGAAATAATTGGAGATTCAGGATCTAGTTGAAAGTTTGTGATGTGAAAATGATCTTCACACCAATCACAGTCAAAACATAAACCAATTACTGTTAATTAATTAATTGGTACCAAGAAATACACTCACAGATGCTGTTAGTTTGCCAAATCCAGCTACTATAATTAGATGCAGATTTACATCACAAGATTCTCGCTACCCCTCTCCTTATATTTATTAACAAATCTTTAATAAATTTAAATTAATTATTTACATAGGCATCATAATTTTTTTTTTCTATCAAGTAACTAAAACTTATAGCAAGAATAAATTTAACTATGTGATTATAAATAAATAGATATTTTTATCATATAAATTACATTTAGATTTATGATAAATATTTTCTATCGTAACATAAATTTATTTCTAAATATTATTTTTACAAATATTGAAATTCAATTTAAGAATATATTGAAAACAATAATTAAGAAAAATCTCTAAAATGTTCTAATGAGAGATCATTTTTAAAAATTTCCCCATTTAATATCCACATTATATATACACAATTTAATTATATGTATTAATATAAGAATGTATATATTCAAATTTTAAATTATTTTTTTAAAGTATTAGCAGGCCATATTTTGTCTGACAAAGACCTCCACTGACTAAGCTGTCCTTAATCCTCATTCATTGGCTGTAAATTGGAAGGATAATTTTTCCCATGTCACCTGGCAACTTATATAATTTTTTAATCATCTTTCGCTTTTCTAAGTTAGGTCCTTTATCAACTAAAATATAATAATAATAATTATTATTACATTATAATATATAAATAAATAAAAAGAAGTTGAAAGTTTGAGGGCAAACTCAGAATAATAAATAACCAATGAAAACAAGAAAGCAAACAAGCCAATTCAATTAAAAAACGTATAGTTGCGGAAAGCTAATGTGCAATCAATACTCGTCACCTAATATAATATTTTTATATTTTTTAATAAAAGCACAAAAATCTAGTTCGTTCTTATCGCATCCTAATTACTTTAGTATATTTCTTTTTTGGTGACTTCACTAAAATTTGTTTTAAAACATTTTCAACTTTATTGCAATTTTTTTTATCATTTATAGAATTGTGTACATGGCAACAATATAAAAAACATATATAGTACAATATGTTTGATAGTAACCATACTATTTGTATCTTTATTTGTTTGGTATCTATGTGCAGAAACTTATTAGTCGTAATTTAGTTCATTTGAATTTATATTTTATTATTAATTTATTTGACAAGCTAATAAGTCCTGATTGTTGTTATAATATTAGTATAATTATGAAAAATGAATAAAAATATTAATTGAAGTAAAATATAATATTAATTAAAGAAAAATAATAAAATATTATTTAATTCTTACTTATAAAGAATTAAAAAATGAATTTCCAAATTTAATTATAAATAATTTTAAAACATTTAAATTCCAATTATAAAACAATAAATATATCATCCGTGTTTGAATAAGATTGGATCACTTCCACAGGAATCGTACTTGAATTTATAATTAACAAAATTTTGTGAGTAATTCTCCTCAAATTTATTTGATAATTAAATACTGTAGCAGTTGTAGATAATTATATATACTTTAAATCTAGGTTTGATTATGATACCTACGTGTGAAAACTTCGGTAATAGGTTAAATCACCTATTAGTTTAAATTAAATCGAAAGATGACTTCCTTAAAACAATTCAAAGATGACTCGAATACCAAGATCCATAATTTTAACAGTATATTATATTATGTGTAAAAGAAAACAGTTTAATATATATATATATATATATATATATATATATATATTTGGAAATTTTTTATGATAAAATATTTTTTAACGGATCTTGTTAATCTTCATCCTGATTTAATATTTAAAATTTACATCAACTCTAACTACTAGATATTTTTATTTATTAAACTTGAAATCTCATCGAAGTATGTATATTTTATTTCAAATATTACATATACGTAATATATGAATATATTTATATTATTTACTCTATTGACAATATTAGCTGTTTAAATTATTAGCTCACATTTACAAGTATACTTAAAACTATGCTAAACATACCTATTACAAAAGTAAAGTTACAAGTACCAATAAAGAGATCACACCAGATTAGATATGAATTACTTTCTTTCTAATTTATTTTTTACAATATATATACATATATACACACACACACACACATATATATATATATATATATATATATATATATATATATATATATATATATATATATATATATAT
>Ga0209489_108896_pt1 | contig 13125 bp, 4 predicted proteins | sample SiratrowhiteBW_FD_187527 | JGI IMG/M metagenome (GOLD analysis project Ga0209489, IMG submission 187527) | Root nodule microbial communities of legume samples collected from California, USA - Siratro white BW (SPAdes) (version 2) | ecosystem: Host-associated > Plants > Roots > Nodule | place: USA... | reverse complement strand
TAAAAGGATGAAATTACAAAAAACAAATAATTTCACATTAAAAAGTCTAAAAGAAATAAGTTTTGAAAATAAAATTAAAACACCCAAAGTTTTAAAATGGAGGGAGCAAATATTAATTTTCTTATATAATACATGTTTATGTTTATGTATGTATGTTGAAAATCTTCAAAGTAAAACAAGTACATAAAAAATATCACAATTAAACACATAGAGAAAAAAAAAAAACTTTACATTAATTCACAAATCTTGAAGAGGAAACTAGCAGTCTTAGAGTATCAATCACTCGCCTACCTAGTTAGAACAGAATCAAAACAATCATTATCTATGTTAATTAATCACTTGCATTTACTATTTCTCTTTTTGAACAATGCTACAAAGAAATTCTCTCACTCACTATATATTATTGCACAACTTTTGTGCCTTTTCTTTGTGAGAAAGAGTAATCCACACTTCATTATTTTTACAATTAGTTACCATTTTGGGTTAAAACTTTTCAATCATTGTTAAGAACTTATTAATTAACACAGACAGAGTCTGACCCACTAGCAGACTAATGTCACATGTGGAGGAACCATAATTATTCATAAAAACAAACTACATGGTTAAAGCATAAACCATAAGATAAGTGTTTTCATTATTAATATGCTTATAAAATTACTTATAAAATTTGAGGTACGATTAGATTTTTTTTTTCTAATCAGATTTACAGTTTAAAGTTAGTAACATGAGATTATATTTAATATATAAACTTTTGAGCAAAATTTGAATTTGAATTAAAAACCCACTTTAATATTATTTAGGGTAATATAACTAATTGTTGTCCTATTATATATGTACATGTCTCATATCTAAGATCAACCTCGTATTCAACAGTTAATTTGATGATACTTTGTTATCAATAAATATATATAAATATATTTCTTATATTAGTTAAAAATTCGTTTTCAAAAATGTTTTATCAACTTTGTCATAGGGACACATCTTAGCACCAACTTTACCTAGGAAGATTCAAATTCCCACAAGACAGACAACCTTTTCCAAGGCGAATATCACGGTCACCTAAAAATTCAATTACTACTGTATAAGACATTACTTTATATTTTTATCTTTATTCAAATAGTATATAATATCACCATTTTCATATCTATAATTTCATTTTAACTTTATCTTTATTCAAATAGTATATAATATCACCATTTTCATATCTATAATTTCATTTTAACTGCTAAGTTCATGTTCATAAAATAATGAAACAAAATTATATTTTCGACTTTAAATATAAATTATTGCTAAATTGACATACAATGACCTAAAAAACCTTGATTTTGTAGTTCTTATATTTTTTTTCTATCATCCAACGAAGAAAAAGAGTATACTTACAAGAATATATGAAATATTAACCCGTATACAAAATCGTAATTTCTATCTAAATTTATCTTGAAATTATTTTGATAAATGTGATTTTAATTATAATCAATTTGTAGTGAAAGATCTTTAGGGGTTGTTTTGAACTACTTGACATAGCACTTCAAAGTTGTTTTCAAAATAAATTAGTTGCTTCTCTAAGTAATTCCAAATAATTTAATCTTAAAAATAAAAAAATATTAATTGAAACAGTAAATATTATTATATATAATAATCAAATTTAAATTAAAAATATAAAATTGTGAAATGTTTGAATTTTCTTAAAGTTTCTTTCATAGAGTAAAATTGATTGTAAATTTTTTAATAATAATGTCATAAACAGGGACCAAAAAATTACATTTTTTTAATATATATATAAAGCAATTAATTTTGCAAAGAAGTAAAATTAAATATAAATTGTTTAGTAATAATGTGACAGTAATAGAGATAATAAATTACGTTCTTAATGTATGAGGCAATTTATGTAACTTGCTTCCATTAGAGATCACCTTATAGTCTATTATAACTGTAATTTTATATTAATTATTAAGCTGTGACTTAAAACAAACTTTAATGCATATAGCCAGATTATATCCTGAAATCTGACACGATAGTGTTTTTTTATAGATATGATGTAATGGATATATATCTAATTATTATTTTTTTATACCAGGACAGGAGTATCTCTTATTCAATTATTTTAATTTATTTAATAGTGATTCAATTATAAGTTTTAATCAAACTTCTTAGATTGAACTTCTTATACTTATACTAGTGTTTGAATTCAATTTTGTGTTTAAAGTTGGTTACAACCTACTTTAATAGATATTTTGTAACAATAATCATTGCAGGACTAATATTTTTGTATTGTAATTTATATAGAAATTTAATCTTTAGGTGTACAAATATAACTAAGTCATGAAGTTCAGAATACTCTTACAATGAATCTCTAGAATATAATTAGTTATAAAAGGAGTGCAATTGTCATTATTTCATCTATTATAAGTTAAATTTATTAGAATTTGTCTAGTATAACTACAAATATTATAGATGCTGTTGTTAGTGTTATGTAATTTAACTACAAATATTACATGTTTTAAGTTAGTGTGTGGTAAGTAACATGTTAAGATAGACTTGTATATGTATAAAAGTTATGACATCCTCAAATGTCCCATTTTTATTAAATTTGTTCATTATTGAGATAAAAAAATACTATTTGCACTTGTAGCTATATTTCACACATGAAAAAATAGACAATTCATTAGCATATTTGCTTGAACCCATGATATGGACACCAACAGAGCAAGGACCCGAATAGTGTTTGTACTAATGCCTCTGTGCTTTATTTGTGTTTGAATGCTTCATTCAAATCAAATCCAACACTTTGTTTCCAGGTTTTACCCTCACCAGCTCATGTCAGTTCCCAATACCAGAATCAACTCAAAATTCTGAACTACTTCCTGCAATTCTATCCCTTTTGCACCATCCTTCTTAGACTATTACCTCATTGCTCTCATGCAATCTACAAGCCATAACACTATCATAAAAGACTCAACAGAAAATCTCTTCAGCATCCATCTTCATTTTCCTACACACAATGTTAATTAAAAGAGTTTTGAAGCCAATTCCAGAACAACTGATAGCAGCAATAGGGCATCTCAAGAAAAGGTGGTAAGTGGTTTCATCACTTCTAACACAAACTGCAGATAAACTTATTTCATTTAACCTCTCTAAACTATAATTTTAATTTATTAAGAAATTTGTTTTATTTTATATATAGAAGAAACATATATTATTTAACTTCTTATGCTGATAAAAAAAGAACTTAGTATTGTAGCTTTCAACTTCTTCCTAGTTTTCTCTATATTCTTATCCGATTTGACCTTACATATCCCACCAAAGCCTGCTTGAAACTCCCCCATCTTGTTCCTCCATCATCACCTTAGCCAACCACACCAGCACAATTCTCATTAGTTGTTGAAGCTCTTCCATATCTTCTTAGACTCAGGTATGTCATGAAATTCATCATTGTATTTTCCTTTGAAGGAAATGGGAAAGTTTTTACCCTTCTCTTGCTTCCAAATATTTACAAGAATGAGTAGAAGCACCTTCCCAAAAATGAAAATGCTGTGATTATTTCAATTCAAAGATAATTAAACTGGCAAGTTTTCTAGCTCTAAAGCATCACAGTCATCATTTTCTTCTAGAAGAATAAATTGAAATTGAGCATAAGGAGGTTTAGTGCAGAGACCACTTGTACTGCCACATTGTGACCATGATAGCCCACAAGGGGGTTTAAGATCAGTGTTTGGTCCAATTTCTGGTCACAGTTTGTGGCCAAAGATCCGGTAGCAGCAGAAAGCGAAACTGTTCATAAATATATATTAAAAATCATTTTTTTAAATTATATATAATTTCAATTCACAGTTTGTTTCTTTAAATACCACCGCATGCTAAAGTTATTTTATATAAGTTAGTCAAATGTTAATAGATTATTGAGATTGTTTTTTATAGTAAACTATAATAACGTATCTCTTATGAAAAAAAGTTAGAAATAAATTAATCTATATTAACAGTTATTTATTTAAAAGTTTGACTTATTTTAAGAGATGTCATATTAACAAACAAACTCGAGATTCAAATTTCTTTCACGTATATAAGGGATATAAATCAATCTTTAGAAAATATATTTATCTAAATCCTTAACTTATTTGAATGTCATGAGAGATTCAATTGTTTGTTCATGTATACATAATTACCTGTAAATCATACATTTGTTTTAACTATTTGACTGATTCTTTATTACTTCTACCTTCAGCTCTTATTATATTTATTTTATCATGACTTGACCTACAAATAAGGAAAGTCCCTACAATTTACTAGACACTTACCTCTTTAATATATACTTTAAAATTTAACCTAACAAATGTCTTCACATATATATTTAGATTGAGTTGATAAAGAATTTCCCCTCAAATGGAACGTTGAAGTGTAAAAATATTGGGACCCAAGACAAGGACTGGCTCCCCACCTGGCCACTTGCACCAGACCCCACAAAACCCTAATTTCCAAGACCCTCCAAAAGCAGAGCTAGTTGTTGCCATTGTGCCATTGCATATTAGTGCCACCCACAACAAAGAACAAAAATTAAATTAAATAAACAAACAGTGTTAGAGATTGAGTGTAAGGGGAAAAAATTATTGTAGCTCCCCAAATCACAACATGGCTCGCCCCAAGAACACAATTCATACATTTTTTTTTTTTACAACAAAACAGTTTTTGTTGTGTTGTTCTTCTATAAATATATGTTATCAGTGTACTAAGCATTTATACTTATGATATAATTATTACCTATATTCAAGTGTTTTGCTTTTGTTTACTCTTTTTTCTTAGATCTCTCGCAATTATCATTGTGCTTGATTCTGTGAAGGCTTTTTCATCCGTTCCATCTTTCGTCCACTGAGATCACTTCCTCATACAAATAGTCAAAAAAATAAAATAAAATGAAAACACATTAATTTATAAAGTAGAACACTTCCTGATCGTCTGATGCATACAAACAAACCATCTTCTGAAGAAAACCCATCTCTTTTATTCAATTAAATAATCAATTGATTGATGAATTAATTAATTAATCTCTTTCATTACTTTGATTCCCTTGAGTCATTGAATCTAATTCCTCTCCTCTAACTTCTAAGCACCATACCACACCACATCTCTTTCCTTTTCCCCTCTCTCTCTCTTTCTTTCTTTCTCTCTCTACCCTTCCATCCATTAGAGAGTGGAAACACCATCCATGTATTAGGTCATGGACACAAGAGACACCCCTTCTCGGTTAATTTCTCCTTAAGACCTAGCTGTGAAGGGTTTGACTTTTCTGGTCCCTTGAATTCAGAAAACATCACAAACCAAATCAATCTCCTGTTATAGTTGGCAAGTTGGAAAATTGCGTTCTAGCAAAGGCAAATTGAGAGCTAGCTTTAAATTCCCTCGTGAGTCATGATGCTTAACCTTCTTGCTTTATCATCAGAAAATACTGTTCTAGGGTAAGAAAATAGTGTGTCTGAAAAAACTTGTTCAGATCTCCTGGTGGAAGAGGACAGTCTCAACAGCAATTCTGGCTAATCCGTGGTGGACCGGTCATCAGGTGGGGTTGGGTGCAGGGGTAGACCCTGCAACCAATTCACCATCTTCCACCTTAAACAAACGTCACATGGACCTTTCCATCAACGAAAGAAGCTTCGGCAGAGAAAGAGAAGACGAAGAGGAAGAAGATAGAGACAACGGTGATGAACCCAAAGAGGGTGCAGTCGAGGTGGGCACTCGCAGGCCCAGAGGGAGACCACCGGGCTCCAAGAACAAGCCCAAACCACCCATCTTTGTCACCAGGGACAGCCCCAACTCCCTCAGAAGCCATGTCATGGAGGTTGCCGGTGGCGCCGACGTGGCCGAAAGCGTCGCCCAGTTCGCTCGGCGCCGCCAGCGTGGGGTGTGTGTCCTCAGCGGGAGCGGCTCCGTGGCCAACGTCACTCTCCGGCAACCGGCAGCGCCCGGAGCGGTTGTGGCACTGCATGGAAGGTTTGAGATTTTATCCCTAACGGGAGCGTTTCTACCTGGTCCTGCTCCGCCGGGTGCCACCGGACTTACTGTGTATCTGGCCGGAGGACAGGGCCAGGTGGTGGGAGGGAGCGTTGTAGGTCCTCTTGTGGCAGCTGGACCAGTGATGATTATAGCTGCCACTTTTGCTAATGCTACATATGAGAGGTTGCCACTTGAAGAGGAAGACGAAGATGGTGGTGGTGGTGGTAGTGTTCAAGGAGGAAGTGCTCTTGGAGGGTCTCCTCCGGGAATTGGAAGCAGTGGTGGTGGTGGTGGTGATGGTGTGAGTGGTGGGAGCCACTTGCCCGGTGGGATTCCTGATCCTTCTTCTTTGCCTTTGTATAACCTCCCACCAAATCTTCTATCCAATGGAGGAGGCCAAGTGGGGCATGAGGCTTTTCCTTGGGCTCATGGCCATGGAAGACCACCTTACTGACCTCATATCAAGGCTTTTCATTGCAGTGAGCAGATTCACAACTCTAATGTTGTGCTCACAATTGATGTTATTGGATGTGGTAGTTTCAAAACTTCATGTACATCATGTGTGGCTGGTTCAAGATTCTGATGATGGTGTTGTCTTCTATTTTGAGGTTAGGATCAATTGAGGAAAAGAATGTCAAAGATTTAGAAAACTGGAGTAGTTGTGAAGAACTGTGGGAGATGAAGAACGGAACCTGTTTTACTTAGCTCAGTGTATATGTATATGGAGTAAGAACTTTGATTTCTGTGTTTTTCTTTCCCTTTTGCTTTATGTGTTTGGAATAATGATGGTGGGAGTATTTTTAATGGATAAATTTTCTGAATAGTTTAATTCAGTACATTTTAGTTCATGATTTCTCTTTATCCTTGATGTTTTTGTTGTTATGAGATATTATATTCATGTAAAAAAATATCTATATTTTACTTAGATGATGTTTTTTTATGCCTCTGCACTATATTATTCATCTTTAACTATAAAAAATTGTGGTGTAAAATAAGAGTTGTCTTTCCTTATTTGGGTTCTTTACATGTTATTATTTTAGTAGGCACTTATTTCGTGGCTATTAAATACATGATGGGATGATTGATTAGACTTGCAGACGTGAAGAAGTTTGTGTTTGTTGTTTCTGGGGGAGGGAAATTGTGGTCTTCTCACACGCCATTGGATTTGCCGGTTCTTACTATCGTCTTTTTCTTTCATTTTTTTTAACTTTTTTTACTGCCGAGAAGAAAGTGAATCAATGCTTGGAATAGTTTGATATAACATAACAAAATGAGATAAACACATACAACATTCATGTATGTTTATAGTTCTAGTTCCAAATTACAAGATAAGAATAAATTTCATTTAACAAAAGCACATTTACAAATAAAAACACAAGATTGTTCGACAACTATTATTAGTTAAAATATAATTTTTATGACAAAAATTGCAATCCCCTGATAACACAAAACTACTCAACAGATTTATAAATTTATAAATTCTTCTTTTTTTAACAATTTACTATTTTTTCTTTATATTATTCAATACAGGATCGTGGTGGATAGCCTCTTGATAACTAACATTTCTTAAAAATAATACCTTATTACAAATTTGTTTCTTAACTATATTTAATTTTCAGGGCGTACCATACTGATTCTTAATTACGATTGCTATATATGAATGAGAACTTTGGATATGCACTTTGCTTGTTAAATGCACATAGCAAACATGGATATTTTTTTAAGGTGAAAACACCCAACTTTATATTAACTCCTTGTAACTTTAACAAAAATAGAAAAAAAAAATATTTAAACATATATTTTCTCTCGATTTTTTTATAATAAAAAGGTTATAAAACAATATATAAACAAATAAGTTGGAGTAATGCAATATAAAAGATCTAAAATAATACAATATGGCTTGCCTTTTTTGTCTTGTCAATTATTGTTTGAGGAACATTATCATATACTTCATTTTTAATTAATGCATGTTTAGTAAAGTCTATCTGCAACTACTTTAATTTTGCTTACATATTAAAATACTTCTCTTAATACATTTAGTTTGATATTATTTTTTATCTTGTTTTTAATTAATTTTTTTGTCAGTGAAGAATGAATTGAATGCCTTCAATTAAATAAATCGAAGTTATGTTTATATTTTTGTTTAGATGATAAAAAATTTCATATTTAAATTCAGCAAAAGGATGCTTTCCAACTATTTGCAGAAGTTAAACATTTTTATATGGGTTCTTGATATATAAATTATAACAAATTATAACCAAGAATTAAATAGATCATGGGGAAGAGAGAGAGCTATATCTGAATTTATTTAATGTGTAAGGGGATTGTGCACATATCTTTTAATAGAAGGAATGAAGTACTTCAAGTATTTCATTTTAATAAAAATAAATAAAATTGGATGATAAAAAAAACTTATAAGACTTGATCAAGTTACATTGGTGTGTGCGTCTATATATATATATAGTCTCTGTATTGAGTTAATATGTTTCTTTTCTAATAAAATTTTGTTGTTATAAATCCTTTAAGTTGGGTAATTATAAACTTTATAGCTAACAATTTCACTCAGATTAAGTCACTTAGTTAATAAATGACATAATATTAGTGTAATTAGGGCTTAAGTATTATTAGTTAGCCAGTGTTACTCTAAATTGTCACTATTATAACCTCACACAGCTAAATGTTAACAAGCTACACCATAATAGTATAAGCTATAAGTTATACACAACTTGCGTAAATGTTAAGAAACTACGTTGTGAGTGTAAGCTATGTATGTTAATTGATCATACTCATTATTGTTTTAGCTTAAAATCAAATTTTTAATGTAAAACATTATCTAAAATGAAATCAATAGGTATTTCATCACAAATATTAAAAATAAAATGTACATAGTTATCAACATTTCAGGAAGAATATTCTTGCGTATACACATTTCTTTCAGATTGTTGTACCTGCCTCTTAGACTTTGTAGAACGATTCTGCTAATTGTTTTGTTTTTAATGACTTCATTGTAATTGTCTAGATATAAAATGAGTTGGGATTGTTGTGTTTCACAACAGGGATTACACCTTTCAATTGCGAGTAATAAAAATTAGCAAATAAAAATAATAATTCGTAATAGTAACGTTTTATGTAAACGAGTATTTGATAATACTGTTATTTATAAATAATATTTTTTTAAACTATTAATAATATATCAATGTTTGCCAAAATTACTTAATTTTTGAAAACTAAAATATGGGGAAAATGATTTTTTTATAAACGGAGCTTTATTAGAAAACACAATATAAAGAGTACTCTAGCACAGTAAAAAATCTCACAAAGTCATATTAAAAGATGGAGACAAGCTAAATATAATTTTTTTCAATAGTCATTACAAAATTCAGAACTAGACAATAGTATAAACATTTTTAGACACTCAAATGAGTTAAATCCTAAGTTTAACTGTACTTAAACAACAATATATATCTTTGAAGAAGATGCGTTTGGATAATTTTTTTAGACATTTTAGGAGAAGACGATAAAAAACATGAAACAGCTTTCTTTATTAACTAAAATTAATTTATAAAAACACTATATTAGTTTATTAAAAAAGCATTTTATACATAAGTTAATTTAGTTAGTGAAAAAATCATTTTATTTTCTAATATTTAATCTGAATTTTGAAAAAAAAAAAAAAAGAGGTTCGATTAATTGATTTTCATTTTCTAAACCCCTTCGGCTTATCGCATGTGCAACTCAGTATTGCACAAATTAAGTGTTGAACTGTGTGTAATGGGGGCAATACATTAATAATTAATTAAACATCCTTTGCAATTTGTTCATAGTAGAAGCTGCTACTGTTTGGAGCATGGTTCTCTTCTTCGTCTGCACATCGATTTGATCAAATTGCAGAACTTTTGTCATCACATAAAGAAGTAGTCAAAATTATTGAGTCCCAAGAAATTTCATGTAAAGTTCGTTTGTGCAGAATGGAGGATTTTCAGTCCATGCCAACATGGTAACATAATTGAAAAAATTACTCATTGTCCAAGAAGTGTATAATTAGCATAGATTAATTATATATTAATTAATGGAAACATTGGTTCTTCCAAAAACAAAATAGACAGGGAGAGAGAGAGATAAGTCTTTGGCTGTATGTGCCTCGTGCAAAGTCCCTAGTTCTGACATTAAAATATGCTTCCAATTATTTTCCTACATCATTTTAATACTATATTGTGATTGCTGCTTTTGTCCTTCTTATCTGTTTGAGCACATTAAGGGTCATTACATACTAATACAACTATTAATTAATAATGAAAAGGTTGGACATGGGAGATGCATGTACTTTGGTGTCACATAGAAACCTTCAATACATTGACCCTTGTTTTTCCTTTTCTTCACATTGGTTTTAGGGTTTTGAGATAGAAAAAAATGGAAATTCAGCACATTTTAATTTTTTGTACTTTTGATTTATCATTTATATATCGTAATTATGTAATTTTAGTTACTCAAGTTTTAATTGTTCTAATTGAATTTTTAATTAGTAAATATATAGTTTGTATAAAGTTATTATGACTTTTTTAATTAGATATCTCAAATATAATAAATGTACAGTTTTAATATATAGGCATGTCATAAGTCAATAGCACATTACCATATTCCAATTTATAGAAGGACTGAATTTGACCATTATAATATTTCGATATTCAATTAGCACGTGAAAGATTAAAATCACATATTTATTATATTTTGAAGAATCTAATTGACACAATTGTGATTAAAGAGATTAAATTTAAACAAATTTGGTTAAAAAAACTAAAATATTAATTAATTCTTAGTTTTTCACACATGCTTAAACACTTATTATAAGAGACCAAGGTGAACTCTTGATCTGGTTTAAAATTAAGTAAAGACCATATATATAAAAGAATTCTTGTTATAATAGTATTATAAACACTTTATTCGATCCAGTGTCTGCAATTCATCGAAGATTAAACCTTTAAACACTTATTTTATAAGAGATGATAACCTAATTTGCTTTAAAATATGTTAAAGCAAATAGAAAGTGCTATTCATGGCCATAAAAGAATTGTTGGTAATTATTCTAAATTTGATTTACTATTTGGAAGTCATCGAAGGTGTTTATGGTGTCAGATCTTATACCTTAGCAATGGTGTTTGAAAAGGTTTTAAAGGCACATGGAAATGGAGGAGAAGAGAGAGAAGTGCCAGCCCATAAGTTTGCCTTTGGTTACCAAATAAAATTAATTTACAAGAGGAGAAGTATTCTATAATGGCCTATAAGATGTGTTCGAAGGAAGGAAAGAGAGTTTTCATGTTGAAGAAAGTGTTTATGGATTCAAACAACTAAAGTGTGGTATAAAAAGATAAGTTTCTATCTTATGTTACACGGTTTTGAAAATTGCACTTTTTATTTTTTATAAACATTAGTTTGTAGTTTTTCTTTTTTTGTTATTAAAGATAACTTAACGTTATCATTATGTTGTATGATTTGTTATAATTGCTTTAACAATATCTCGTGTAAGTTTAATTTTTTTTCATTGATACATTAATTATTTTCAAGTGTACTTTTACATGGATATACTTCTATAAGTAAAACATTTTTTTACTACAAATATCCTAATTAATTTTAATTAGTGTTGTTTGCTCTGAGAGTTAATATTCTCTCTTTTAATTACGACTTTTCCCATTTCATGGTATTTTACGTTGTTGTTGTTGTTATAAATGATAGAGAGGTCTCTATTATATAATTTTAATTGATGTAATTAATTAAATAATCGTGTAATTGATTAGTTTGTTTTAAAAAATGAGAAACACATATGAATGTATGTAATTGATTCTTTTTTTCATATGACTCTGTTGTAATTGGTTACAGCATATAAAATGCACTTTCTAATCCATTACAATTCTATTGTAATTGGTTTCAATACACACTTTCGTTTTCAAACTCTAGAGAAAATTCTTACGTAATCGGTTATAATATAATTTTTATATAATACTCTTTCTCAGCAAATTTTTTATGTATTTTTCTGTTATTTCACATTTTTTTCAAGAAGACATCTACTTTATACTGTGCTTTATTTATAGTCAATGATATATATATTTTAATTTAATGCATCTAGTAATGATCATTTACTATATGCACAAGGTATATGCATGCAAGCAAAGCTGGTGACATATGTTTAAAGTTAATTTAATATACATTTTTAAGTATATAGAAGAAAAAAAAAACTTTTTAAGAAGCCTCAATTAGTGGAATTGCGTCATTAATTTAGAGTGCATAAAGGTGATAGGATAAAAATATGAAAGGTGGGGAAAGAAGACTATTCTTGACATGGTTTTGTTTTGTTGGATTGGTAGATCATAACAAAACGAATCAAGAAACAAATAACGACAAAAGATTGAAGTGACATGGGAAAACTAAATTATGATGAATTATTCAATTCACCCCATCCACAACTTTAACCTTTCGCAATCTTTCAAGACAAAAGAAACTTGAAAAAGGATCTCGTCTTTTTTCTAGTTTTTGTCCCAGAACAAACCTTGATTAGAGACCAAGACCTTACTGTGATGTATGTGAATACACAGACATTTTTTTCCTACACACGTTTTCATACACGACAACATAAATATCTATGAAAAAAAAAATTGTTCTGTTCTATTTTTATAATCAATTTATATCTCTGATTGCACGTTTTAAGAAATAAAACTATTTGTCATTTATATCACGTTACGATAATTAAAATATTGTGTATTTACTATAATAGAACTTTATTATATGTATCTAACAACATTTGTGAATACCCGAATGAGGGATGCTTAATTAAAATAAAATAAACTATCTTCTTCCATTCTAGTTCTAGACTTATCAGTTGCTAGATCTGGATTTTGATTGATTATACAGATATGCTACCTTAACTTACTTATTGTCAACATTTGAAATAAAGTTGAACAATATTTAATATAGACATCAACATTTTTCACATTGAAAGTGATGAGTTATTATTTGAATTCTGATTCACTTTATTAAAATATATAATATTGATAATGTCACACGTCTTTAATTAGCATATATATATATATATATATATATATATATATATATATATATATATATATATATATATATATATATATATAT
>Ga0209489_108893_pt1 | contig 13134 bp, 7 predicted proteins | sample SiratrowhiteBW_FD_187527 | JGI IMG/M metagenome (GOLD analysis project Ga0209489, IMG submission 187527) | Root nodule microbial communities of legume samples collected from California, USA - Siratro white BW (SPAdes) (version 2) | ecosystem: Host-associated > Plants > Roots > Nodule | place: USA... | reverse complement strand
ATATATATATATATATATATATATAATTAAGAAGTTTGTAAAATAGAATATTGTATTACTTTTTTATAAGTAATCGTTTAAATAAAGAAAATTTATTGTATTTTTTAAGTTTACATAAAAATAGTATTAAACAATTAATATAATTTTTAAAATTATTATTATAAAAGTTAATAATTTTATTATACTAATTTGTAGTATATCCTGCAGTATTTTATCTTTTGAATTATCATGCAATAATTTTGATGACATGACAAACCTTTTAAGTGTGAACACGAGAGCATTTAGCAGCCACTTCCAAGATGGAAAATTGTTAAAGTAACATCAAAATGATGTTTATGTTGAATGTTTGAATGTAATTATGTGTGCGACCGACGAAACAAAAGGGTGTGGTAGAACCGTTGGTTGGTGATAAGAAAAATATTCTGACCTAAATTCTTATGGGCATGAAAAAGGTGCGGAATTAAACAAAACACTATTTTGTTGAATATAAAGCCAATACACTTTTAACAGAAAATTTAAATAAAGATTGAATTTTTAAAGATCCAATAATAAAAAATTATACATCAGACGAAACGAAAAGTTTGGCTCACCTTACAAATTGAGTCCTTTTGTCAACAACTTTTGGAGTTTAAATTTTTCTGTGTGCAATTGTGGTTAAGGTCAAATGAAAACAAATAAGAATATTTAAACAAACAAACACCTTAGAATCTTTTAAAAAATAGCTAAAACTTCATTGAGGAATTCAATAATAGTTTAACTCCTTTATTGATAAACTTTTAGCATCATAAATAAAGAGACGAAACCTTACTTCCATTAGATTTTGAAATTCAAGCTGTTCTAGATCAAAGAATGTATTTAACAGCAATACTTTCATATATTCTTAATTATTATCTTAGTACTATTTTTTTTTATCAAAACATCAATAATATTTTACAAGCATTTAGGATCTTACTGCCCTTTTCTTTTGAAGATTTCACTACATGAGTTCATCTAGTATTTTGCATTGATTTGTATGCAAAACCCCTCTTAAGATCATTACCACTACGTGATCAATTTCCTTAACATTATTAGTAAGAAATTATTGCTCGTTTTCTTAGTCAATCCTATCCTCATTCTCCTGATTATCATATTTGTTCAACACCATCTCTAAATTGACACCTGAAAACAATGGTGAAGGCTCAAATGAGCATTTTTCTTGAATTTTCTTTGAGATAGAAGGAAATGAGTCCAAAGAGGCTTGGGTCACGATGAACTTGTGAGTTGTATTGATTTTGTAATTTAGTGAAAGTTAAATCAAGGGTCATGTCTTTCTATAATTTATTTGAAACTTCGTATGTCTTGTTGGTTTACTTCCTAGCGCGAAATAGAACTTTAATGTCAATATAATGTTGTGGAACCGCTATAAAACGAGAGTGGTGGTAAAATTGTAATATTCCATTGCTTAGAAGAAAGTTTATGTAATGCACTATTAATAACACTAATTATTAAATGTTACAAATGTAAAATTTGCATTATTTAAATGTTATATTTTTCGAAGAAGATTTTATATTGGATATATGGCAGCACAGATGTAATACATTCTTATTTCATATCTTTTCTCTAATTTTTCGTTTATGCATCTCTTTTCTCTTTTTATTTGTTCTGCTCTGCTCCTATTTCGTCATTGTTTGTTAATTTGTAGGTTTTCTATGGTGGTTGTTGTTGTCATCAGTACTCGATATGAACCTGGCTCCACTTTGAAGGTGCTGCTCCTCCGACACGCGAACCACATCAAATAAAATTTTAATTAAATTAAGATTAGTAGAACTTTTGTAATTATTTTTATTAAATTTTGAAATTTAAAGAACTATAAATTAAACAACTTTAATTAAAATATGAACATAGTTTTATTTATATCTTTTTTATATGACTTTATATTCTTGATTGTTATATGTTGAAAGTATTGGTATTGGTAGAATGGTGTTCCACACTCAACACATGTATTTTTAATTTTAGAAGTCTACATTTTGAGCATTATGATGTCAACAAAAATAGTGTCTTGTGCTATATATTGCATTTAAGTAAATTTCAGTTTCCCATTTGAAATTCAGCATAAAGATTGAATATACTACCTTCAATTTGAATTATTGATAGATTTTCTTATATTTAATAAACAAAAGGGTGAAATAATGACAATTATCATATTTAGCTTGAATTGTCTGCTATGATAGTTTAGGAAGATTAAACACTTTTTCATGGTTGCTTTGTACGTATATTTAATCACATTAAGTATATTTTGTGAAAGTTATACAATGTGGACCTGATTGTTGAATAAATTGTTATTCACGTTTATTTGACCTAGTCTTTTGTTTAGTCTTTGATTTAGTTCCTAATAATTAGCAGATTTTTTAGTTATTCAATTAGTTCTTATTTCACTATTATTTCTCATTGTAATTTAACTATTTAAGAAAGTCATATTTCTACTAAACAAAATAGAACTCTAATCTTCTTTGCTTCACATATCTTGTTATGTTGTATTTAATTTTTCTATTAGTGGTATCAGAGTCAGGTTAGGAGAGTTAAATACGTGAGGCTTGAGCTAAACATCTAAGAGAGAAGATTCGAGAGTTTGTTGCGGCAAATGGCAACACAAATTTTTTCTGCAACCTACAATTCCTCACTTTGATGGTCATTATGATAATTGGAGCATGTTGATGAAAAAATTTCTAAGATCAAAAGAGTATTGGCAAGTGGTTTCTAAGGACATTTCAGAACCAGCGCCAGACACAACAGTGTCTGAAACACAAAAAACAGAGATAGACAGAAAAGACCTCAAGGTGAAGAATAATATTTTCCAAAGCAATTGATCGTTCAAACTTAGAAACTATTATTTCTAAGGAACCTCTAAGTATATATGAGTCTCCATGAAGAAAAAAATATCAAGGATCAACAAGAGCAAAGAGGCAACATCTTTCAAGACTTTGTTTCGAGTTTGAAACAGTTTGAATGAAATCTAAAGAGTCAGTTGCAGACTATTCTTTGCAGCTGATGGCAATCATCAACAAGATGCGAATCCATAATGATAAGAAGAGGAGGAGGAGGTTACAATTGTTGGAAAGATCCTCCGTACAATGACAACAAAATTTAACTTTGTGATTTGTTCTATTGAAGAATCTCATGACATTAATAAACTTTCAATTGACAAACTACAAAGTTCTTTGTTGATTCATGAACAAAAAATTGCTCAACAAGATAAAGAAGTAGCGTTGAATGCCTCAACTAACTTTCATGAAGCAAGACGAGGAAGAGGTAGAGGCAATGGCAGAGGCTGTGGTAGAGTAGAGGTCGAGGCAATGATGACCATCCAATGATGGTCGAGGCTTTTGGGTTAGTTCTTGATTATTAGTAGAACTTTTTAGTCATTCAGTTAGTTTCTATTTCACTGTATATCCTTGTTGTAATATAGCTATTTAAGCAAGTTGTATGCTACTAAATAAAATAGAACTTTAATCTTATTTGCTTCACATATCTTGTTTTACTGTATTTAATTTTTCTATCACTAACATGGTGAAGTTGTAGAGCTTTCAATTATATCTCAACCTCAACAATCTAATATACATTGCAAGGATTATATAAAAGATATGATTCGTGATATTGGACAAGAAAATTTCTAACAAGCATAAATGTATGGCTCGTTGAAAGGAGATTCAGAAAAAAACTTTTGTATCCCAATTTTATAACTTTCACATGTTAGTTAGAAAAATTAAGATTAATTAATATTAAGACAATTGATTCTTATCTATCCTACAAAAATACTCTCATATGATTATGTTCTTTACATAAAAAGTGCAAGTGTAGAAATGAAAGTGGTAGTACAATGTATGTTTTAATTATGAAATAGCATGTTTTTATAGTTCATATAACGCATTATAAATTACTAATGAATTTTCTTTTTAGTGTTATTAATGTGTACAGTATCTTATATGATAAATCCACTTCATTGTCACATAATCTTAGTTGGATTTATCCTACGGTTTTTAATTCTTCATTAAAATTATTCAAATAATTTTCTTTTTACTTTGAATAAATTAAGTATTGTGGATTTTTGGGAGAAAATATTAAAATACCTTAAATATTTATATATTGTGGAAAAAGACTAATATTTATTTTGTATTTTAGTTTTTTTATCGATGATGAGTTATTGGACACAAACACAATTGAATAGATTTATCATGAATAAACAAGATATTTCTTATGAATCAGAAATTAGTACTAGTTAGGGTTTAAAATTATCTTATATACTTTAATCGGACAAGTTTTGGTATTCATTAATTTAGATCAATATTGAATCTTCTTTTGTTGGTAATCAAGTATTTGTGTGAAGTATATTTATAATTACGGAGTGAGAAAAACACAAAACCAGTGAAGTTTGAAAAAATTGAAACATATTAAATTGATTCTTATTCTAACATGTATAAAATGATACATATTATATCGGTAATTGTTAGGTATTCAAGTGTGAGTCTAAGTTCCACATTGGGTAAGAATGAAAAAGTTTAGTAGCATATAACAAAAAAGACCCGCAAACCTAATGCCTTAAGGTTTTGGGTTGAAGGTGACGTCATTCTCTTATATGGGTTGACTCATTTCTCATTCTTGTTAATTTTCTCAATGTTTCGCTTAATGTTACATCAGTTAATATTTATTTTACATTAATTTTTTAATTAATATAAAACATGTCTCACTTGCTACATTCATTCATGAAGTCTACATCTTTATTTTAGTTTATGTAATTTTTTAAAAATAACTAATGTAAAATATGTTTTTTTAGTGGCTATTACATTATTAAGGTAATGATGATCCGTTATCTTTATGATTAGATTTTATTGAGATATTGATGCTTTTTTATTTTATTGGCGATCAAAAAGTTAGTGACTTGATTATTTGATTTGAGTTTTGTGGAAAAAATATGACACTTGAAATCCTTGAGATTTTCATACCACTAATACTGATAAGACTTAATCTAAGGGCTTTAAAGTAATTGAACTCATTTATAGTAGTTAATGAAAAATGGCTCGAGACTAATACTTCAAAGCTTAGCCCAAAATATTATTTTACTCTCTTACTCCCTGCTCATATTGTAAAAAAATATTAGATGCATACAAATTTAGTCATAACTACCGTTAATTTTACAACTATTTCATCTTTTGCAAAACAGTAATTTCTTCAAGGTGGAAGTGAAGAAAATTTCTTAATACCTCTAAAAATAAAAAATATAAAATTAAATTAATTTTTCCATAAATTAATCTTTTCTTCTACATGAATTAAAATTACATTTTTGAGAAATCAACAAAATTAATTTTAACGTATGTAAAAACTAATTTTACTTTTTTTGCTTTATTTTTCTTTCCTAACTAGAACTACTTAGGAAAAAGAAATATCTAAAAATACCCTTAATTTTTTTTATCATATATAAAGCATAGTCCTTGAGATTTCTTTTTAAGTTAGTTTATCCATCAATACCTAAATAATTAAGAGTAATTATAACATTACCACTAATTATATGAAAAATAAACACAGAAGTAGTTGAAAATTTAGGGGATATTTTTTTATTAATTTTATATTAATTAAATATTCCTTGACTTCTGTGAGAACTGTGGTTGGAATTTTTCTTGTCTCTTTACAATTTAAAACTCTTAACTATATATAGGGGAAAAATAACTTAAAAAAAAAACTGAAAGCAGTATTGTTTTGAAAATAAAAAATAAAAAAAAGCTATTGTTTAAAAACGAAACAAACATGTTTTTAATAACTTTATTTTTGATGTTTTATATTTTGAAACTAATATCATTGGAAACAAATATTACTAAAACCCATAAGAGATAAAAAAAGAAAAAGAATATCTTAATCTATAAAGGAATATCTTATAACTTAGTTAATTAGGTTATTAAAATAATAGATGTTTTGGAGTCTTATTTGTATTCGTAATGAAGCAGTATAATTAATTATGAATATTTTTCCTTTATTTTCTATAATAATAACAATGAATAATTAAAAAAAATATAAGATTTAAAATTAATAATCTATACTTATATATGAAGGAGATTGTGTTTGGTAACTGCTCATTTGATTTTCACATTTTCTACCCTTATAAACATAAATAATAGAGATTATGTTTTGTAGCTGGTTTTTTGTGTATTGACTCTTTTATCATTTTTATTCTTACAAATATAATTGATTTTATTAATTACTTTAATGAAAAATTACAAATTATAAAAATTTACAAAATATAACTATTTTACGTTTATGCTTCTTTATTTTAATAATTGTTATAATAATTAATTTTTTAAATACATTTTTTATATAATAAAAAAAAGTACACACTATGCAAACAATTTTATTTTCTATCTGTATTTTCTCATTTTTTTTTCCCACTATATATTCAAACAAAATATAAATATAAGTCTAAAGTTGAAGGTGATAAATTATTTGAGTATTTAAGATAATACAATAGTTAGTAATGTGGTAATCTATATATTAAAATCTAGGGGGGGCATATTAATTCAAGTTAAATAATCTGCGATTCTAGTAATTAAATTCAATATTATGCAACGTTGATTTAATTAAAATCTTAGCAAATTATATTTTAATATTTAGTAATGCATTGGATTAGAATTTTGAAGTTAGAAAAATATATTTGATAGTGGACTTAATAATTGTGAAAAATTTAAACTTTTTAAGTGTTGGAGTTCTACCTCAACATTGGGATTAAAATAATATTTTAATTAAAATTTAACAATGATTCTGAAGATGAAACCATATATAATATACAAATTATATCAGAATCCCTCTTCACAAAGCTTATTACGTATAAACCAGAGAAATTATCTTGATAACCTTGGAAAATCACTAACACGTAAATAACCTAATCATTACAAAACATTTTACTGACTTCAGAACGAGGATCTTCTTACAAGACTCTGGTTGTGAGAACGCATGTTGATTAGAACTAGTATAGCAGGTTGGAGGAAATATAGTCAAGTGATATAGAAAGAAAAAAGCAGAAGAAAATTTGGAAACTGGAGAAGCTAAGAAAAGAGTTGTTGATTGATGAAGATGAGATACATCAATCATCGTTGTTCAAGTGTTGTTGTAAGCTGTGCTATGAAACCTTTTGGTGGTGCACGTGTTAAGGATTCTAAGGAGGACACGATTATTGGTGCACCTGGGGGTTTTGAACTGGCTCAAGGCTGCCCCATTTGCAATGAAGCTGTCCAAAATCTTCTTGAAAGTCCCAGTCTCCAGAATGCAGAGTTCCAAGGGCCCTATTGAGTTGGTTTTTCTTGACACCACATAGCCATGATCCATGAAGAGTTTGTCCATTTCAGTGCAACATGCACCAAGGATCTTGTCCTCTACCTTCCCTTTGATCTCCCAAAAAATCACGTAGTGCCCTGGCTGCTTCGACACATCTGCATAGCTTGTGAAATCAACCAGCTCGGCTTTTGCTTTGCTCAGAATTTGGGACCCCCTCTCTACCACTAGTTGAAGGTCCTTTTCTGTGTTCTTGTCTATATTTACTGTCAGAATTAGCTTTCTTCTACACACAAAGTTCAACTTTGGGGTCCCATTGTGGAAGCCAGCCACTTCCACCACATCCCCTAACCTGCACCTGTATAGTCCTGCAATCAATCTTTATCACATTACTTCCTTGCCTCCTCCAAAATCACCAAAACCATAATTAACAACACCTATAGCTATCAGCTACACTATTACAAACAACAAACAAAACCATCAAGCTTACTTTTATATTAGTTTGCATTTCCAATTCAGTAATTTTAAATAATATCTCAGTTTTGCATAAACACATGATTGAAGAAAATTCATATTTTAGTGACAAACTTATAGCATGCATGATTGAAAAAACACTAGGACAAAACTTGTTAAACCAAAAAAAAAAAAAAAAATACTGTACGTAAATGTGATCCTGAGGCTGAGATGATGAAGCATCCACAAAAAGTAACCATGGAAATGCAGCCAAGTACTCCCAAGTGTGACCAACATAGGAAACGTGGGTAATTTAGTTTATGGTCGGTGACCCCCACATACTTTCCGGTTTTAAAATATATTTTATAAAATGATATTTTAATAAATAATTTCAAATAAACGTATACATTAACCTAAAATATTTAGTTGGTATAGTTTGACTGGCTAATTCATTTCTATAAAAAACGAAACAAATATATTTATATATATATATATATATATAGATGCACTGTTATCCATTATTGGTAACGTCCATTATTGGCATGCATTTCAGTCCACGTATTGTACATCTCTCATGATGCCATTTGTATGCACTTCAATCATATATCGGTGTCCGTTTAGTGCATATGGCTATTTCAACCAAAACTTTTTGGCTTGATGCAACTAGCTACTAGACATGTCCATGTTCATGCTGCAGATAGCTTGCACATGTGGCACAGATGAAGCCCGATCACTACTTTCTTGACCTGTAACTCTAGGCGTTATTTTATGTAAGAGAAAGTGTCAATCAAACGGGCTTGCGGAAAAATGAACACTGTACTGGTTTACACATATTAGGTAGATAAATGCATTTACTTGGCAAAAGTCAAAGATGCTGCTGTTGGTCCAGAGATATTTAGTAAATTCTAACATGTGTCATGTTCACAATGCAAGTCATAAAACTGAGAAAAGATGGGACGAGAAATCAGCAATGATAAAGGATGGGAGATGTGCTATGCAACAGAAACTTAATGATTTTGGTACCCTTATCTTTTGGGTTAATTATTGAGTAGCTTCCAAAAGGTCTTAAATGTGAGACTACCATAGAATTAACTTTTTTTTCTGATATGGAATAGAATTAAGAAAAATGCATACCTGTGAGAGTTGTGAGCACAACTTCATACTCTTGTCCTACTTTAACCTGAGATAGTGGAATTGGCTTATCTTCCGTGAAATCATCAGCTCCTGAACTGAAATTTTTTTCATGCCTGTGAAGTGGTATGAACTCAAAGTAAGAGAAAGTAGGAACCACAGCGAATGTTACATCTTCTGGTGGTGAGCTAGGATCAACATTAACCCCTATCCAGCTCTCAGTTGAGCCATAATCAGCACTAACCAAAGGCAACCCATTTGCATATTGCCTAAGTTTTTTCAAATATGGCTGCATGGACCCTGTCATTATGGAGTAGACATACTTAGCATTTGGCCAGAGTTTTGGAATTAAACCAAACCACTCTACCACTTCTAGCTCACGGCAAGCACTTTCCAACTTTGAAGCCAAATCTGGGCTTGGAGAGATGATCTCCAAAACAGCCTTTCTCATTTTCGGTGACTTGATTCTTGAACTGAGAGTTCCATCTCTGATGTCATTGCAAATTTCTATCCATTGTTCTTCAAAACTGCTGAAAGCTTGCACCATGCTGTAGATAAAAGCTGAGGTGATAAATTCCACTTGGTCAGAGAAGAAGAGGCCAAGAAGGAGGTGGCAATACGTGGATTGTTTGTAGTCTCCGCCAGAAATCACTTCTTGGGGGCTGCAAGTAAAGGACTTGGTCGTGTGCTGCTTGATTTTGAACTCTTCACTTTCATAGTAGTGTGTTGTGGCTGTTCCGGCTGTTAAACCTCCCTTTGTTTTGAACCGGTTGCTGCTGTATATGAATTCAAGAATCCTTCCACCTTCCCTTATAGGATAAACCCTGTAAACAGTGAAAAGATAAGGACGAATATTTCAACGTGCGCTTTACAGTAATCGTACATATATAGGAACACACAATAAGGGTATATACACATTCAAATAGGAACACATACAAAAATCTAAAGGGAAAACAAGGAGATATTATAAAGATGTACACCTTGATCTATAGGCTGCTGCTAGGGTGAATATTTGAAGCGTGGTTTGTGCACTATGGCGAGTAAAGGGTACGAATTTCTGCCTTCCCTCTGTTGTTCCAGAACTGCGTACCAAGAAAACACAATATTCAAAGAAAAAGGAAAAAAATTATCAGAAAGTGGCAGGTGTCCCTTCCATCACTTCCATCCCATATATTATTATAAGAGAAAGAAATACTTTACCAAAAAAATATTAAAACAATATTACTTAATGAATAAATAAAACGTGTTAAAGAACTTTCATGGTTTATTAGTAATTACTTTTTCAAAGCTTTTCTTCATAAATTAGTACAAAACACCAATAGTTAGACCTTGTCATGAATAATAAAACACTAGAACAACCATGGATTGAGCGTATATATACATAACCAAATAAACAAAGAAATCTGGCAGAATAATAGGTGGCCTCTATCCGAATGTCCTGTATTCTGATTCCTTATTGTCATGAACATGACCATAAAATGAAAGAAAATTCAGCACTATAATGAATCATAGTTAAAAAATTAGAAGAAAAAGGTTTTAGAGAAAATAAAAAAAAAAGGTTATAAAAAAAAAAAAAAAAAAAGAAATAAAGGTGTGATTGTACCTTAAGGAAAGAGTGGTTATGGGTTGTTGAGTGAGTAAAGGAGCTGTGTCCCCATCAGCAATCCTTTGGATAAATGGCTCAAAGTCAGCATGTGAGGCAAGAGGAACCACAGAAGAGAAAAGGGATTCCAATGCACATGCGTCCATCTCAAGGATATTGTAGTTCCCCAGCCATTTGCTGAGATATTCCACCCCATAGTTTTGCTTCAGAATCTGGCTGAGCAACTGAGTCTGAACATAACCAGCATTCTGGGATACTTCTTCAAACCAGCTTATGACATCACCGTCATAGTTGGCCTTGCCATTGCCGGGGTTGTAGCTGAGAAGAGGTTCCATTAAAGCTGGTTGGTGCTGCGGCATGAGGAAGTGAAGTGCTAAGAGTGTTGGTGGTGGAGTTGTGTGTGAGTGAGGGAAATATATGAGGAGAGAAAAGAAGGGAAAGGCTCTATTTTATGTTGGTGTTGAGCTTGAATGTCCCCTACTGAAAAAGTTGAAGGGAGTTGTGATATTTGCAGAAGTTTCATAGATATGGTACAGTACAATAGATATAGACCACATGAAATGCTATTATAAGGGGAGAGAAAGAAAGAAATATTCTTCCATAATGTAAGGATGATATGGGGACTATATTACTAATGGCAGGGACCAAACAAACAGTTCATCACTCTTTCCCTCCAACTTACTGTGAGCCATCACATTTGAATACAGACCATACCTCAAGTAGATTATTCATTAAGTTTAATTTCACATTTTACCAGTTAAAGCTTTTGTGTTGTAAAATTTTAATTACTTTAAACATTCACTTTTCATCAATTTTATTGTATAAAATTTAAAATTATATGTTGTATATGTGAGTTGACTTTCAATGTTTTAAGTTATAAATTTTATTACAGGACTTGTGAACCTTTATATTTAAACTAATATGTGTCATATTAAAATAATTTCATTATAATTTTTAAAATATTTTTATTCTATTTTTTTATTTAACTATTTTCCAAAATCTATAATATATTGGTTATGTGATAAAACTTGTCTTTATATAATCTCAAAACTTTAAATGTTTATATTTAATTTTCTTAGACAAAAAAACAATGTTTGATTTTTTTTTTCTATTTTTTTTTTCTCATTTAACATCATTATATAGTTTTTATAGATGAATTAGTTATTTTACTCAATCTATATAAAATATTAAAAATAGTTAGGTCGGGTTTTAAACATAAATATAATTAATGAAATCAAATTTTTGAAGTTTTAAATTGGTTTCCTAAAATGAATACAAATAAATTAGACAGGTATTTTAATATTTAAGAGTATTTATTCATCATAGTTTCTAAGCAATACAATATCCAATATTTTTATTTAATTTATTTCGTCACATGATCAAACATTTATTTATTTTTTACTTTATTTATTGGTCACATTTTCGTAACATTAATAAATTTGCTTAAAATTAAGGTAAAAAAGTTAAATGTGTGTAATTTTAAAATTTATGAAATTTAAAGCTCAGTGAAAAAATTTACAAAAATTGAAAACTTAATTCTAAGATTTGTAAAAGAGCAAAAGTTTAGTGATAAAGTGTATAATTTAAAATATAATACATATTTTATTCTGGAGGTAAAAGTGACTATAGATAAAAGTTGTATAGTTTTGAAATTTAAATAATAGAATTTATTAAATTTAAAGTTCAATGACAGTGGTAAAATATATCCCTTAACTGAATGGATTATTTAGACTAATATCCTGATCTGAATTAACATTTTAAATTATATGTTACTCTCCACAGTGAGATGATTAATTCTTATTTTGCTTTCTTTTTCTCATGAGATATTTGATATTAATTAGAAGTTAGAAAATTAATATTTATGTTTTTATTTGACTATACATTGTGTGTCTAATTTTTTTTCATCATCAATTAATCGAGATGATTTTTGGTTTAACTATTAAGATGCGTTCTATATTTTTTTCTCCTTATTCCAAACAGCAAAGTTTCCTATCCTTTTCTTTATTTTGGCAAAAATGATGTTGATTCATTTAAAAAATATATCTTTTTTATCAGTCATAATAAATGAAATAAATTAAAACACTTAAGTTGAATTCTAATCCTTTGAAAAAATATAAACATATAAACTATAGTCCATCATTTAAAAAAAATGAATAACCATTTTTATTTTTTTTTACATAAATTTTATCTGTTTACATTTTTTTTACTGGGTTATTTAAATAAAAAATAACCCCCTCCAATAATTTGAAATCGATTTAGAATTAGACCAAAATTTGAATAGAAATAAAAAATAACAATTGAATCAATCTAGTGATAATGAAAGATATTTACTTTTTGAAATAGGTAATAAATAAAGGATCCAAAAAGATATCCTATGATAATTTTCTTATAGTGGGATGATTTGATGTATGAAAGGTATTTTACTTCTATTTTGATTATTAAAGTTTTTTTCTAAAGGAAGCTAAATAAAGTATTTTTAATATACATCATAGATTTAAAGTAGTCATTCTAAGAAAATTGTATTGAAACTAGGAGTCTTCAAATCTGAACTGATAAAAAAAATAACCAAAAATCAATGATAATTGACTAAAAAATCATTGGATTAATTTCGGATTCTTTTTTTTTTTTTTCAGTAGCACTTTTATTTTCAGTTT
>Ga0209489_108892_pt1 | contig 13140 bp, 6 predicted proteins | sample SiratrowhiteBW_FD_187527 | JGI IMG/M metagenome (GOLD analysis project Ga0209489, IMG submission 187527) | Root nodule microbial communities of legume samples collected from California, USA - Siratro white BW (SPAdes) (version 2) | ecosystem: Host-associated > Plants > Roots > Nodule | place: USA... | reverse complement strand
AAATTTTATTTTTATAATAAATATTTAAAGAATATATATATGTATGTATATATATATATATATATATATATATATATATATATATTTGGTTATGAGAGTTTTAATCGATTAAAACATATCATTTAAAGAAGATTTTAGAGTTTTAATGGATTAAAGTACATTTTAATATATTAAAATAACTTAAAAATGGTTTTGATTTATTAGTTTATCATTTAATCAATTCAAATAGGGAGATTCAGAACAACAATAAGACTTAAGTAATTTTAATCAATTAAAAACGCATATTAATCTATTAAAATAGGATTTTAAGTGATTTTAATCGATTAATTTGATACTTTAATTAATTAAAATGTTCCTTAGAACTTCAAGAAACTTTCCAATTCAACAATTAATCAAATCAAGACAAAGAAAACTTACAATTAAAAGACCTAACATTCTAAGATAATTATACAAGACTTTTTCTCCCACAACTCTTGATTTTGACATCAACTCTTCATCACTATCATTTTTTCCAAAGTCTTCATTTGTCTTCCAAAAGGTCTTGATCAGCTACATCATTTTGTTGGACTATATTTGGATTCATTAAATTGAATAATGCATGTTGCCATATGTCACTAAACTCCCCGTATTCAATGAAGACAACTATTTGTTTGGTTTATTGTATGTCAAAGAAGAAATAACATAAAGAGGGAGAGTTGAATTGTGTTTTTGAAAAGTTCATAGTTTTTTAATGATATCGTTTATATGAATATTATTAGACTATACGAAGATGAATACACGAATATAGTTTAAAAATTTTCACAAGGTTGACTTTTAATTTTTCCTTCCTTCTTAAGTTAGCTTAAATAAATATATAACATGCAACGTAAAAGATCAAAGGAAATAACATATACTTAGTATGTTTATATTGGTCCAACTGATAACATAGACTATGTGCAATTTTTAACTAACTAGTCAAGTTCCACTAAGCAGACTCATGCTACAAAGTACACACAAGTATTATTTCACAAGTCACTTCTAGCTCAGACAAGTATTCTTGTCACTTCTAACTTAACTAAGTATTCTCTCAACAAGTAATTTTTGGCTTAACTAAGTATTCTTTCAACAAGCCACTTCTGGTGATGGAATCTATCCAGCCACCACATCTTTAGCTAAGAAGAAAGAAAAAGATGAAGTCTTATGGAGGGAAGACTCTACACACGAGTAGAATATTATGATTTTCTTCCTTCTTCTTAGTCTTGTAGATATTGTATAGGTGTAGTTTCTCTTGTATTTGTTCTAAAGTTTTGTAAAGACATGTGTGGGCTTTATTTGGGGCCTTAATTGGGTCTCCTTTTAGGCCTTACTTGGGTAGCCAAACACTAGGAGAATAAACCAATTTCTTGGCCAACACTAGAGTAAAGAATAATGTAGGGTTTAAGTCTCACATCATGGAATATATGTCGTTCTTGGCCACTTTTGTAAGGGTCTTGTTTGACATGTATAGGCTTCAGATTTTCTTTGTTTACAAGTGCATTTTATCTGGTTTTTAAGTCTCACACTCATTAGGATATGAATAGTAAAGACCTTATGAATTTATAAATAATGACCTTTATCCCTTGTACAATAACCTTTTGATTGAATGAGAATTGATTTGGTAAATGTTTGTCTTCTTATTCTCTTAAGGTAATGGGTGTAATCTTCTCCTCGATCTTCTAAGGAACATTTCTTGGGAGAGGAAAATCTAAGTTCCTTAAGGAACTTAGAAAGTTTTTATAATTTCATGTCACTTGATCCATTTCGTGCACCTAGAATCAAGGGGATTTGAATTCAGATTTCCCTCTTCATTTTTCCCTCTATAACTGGACACCAAGGTTATATATAATACCGTCCACCCCTTTGTAAATTCACTTTTGAATTAGTAGATTTATGATGCACAAATATGGTCTCAATTCGTTCTTGAGTCTCTCTAAGATAGTCTTCTCCCAAATTTGGCCAAGCCTAACCTTTTCCCTCCAAGAGTTGGCCTAACCTTTCTTAGGAAACGCTCCTCCTTCCACTTCAAATTCACATATTCCTCCAACCCTCCATAGCTTTCGCAACCTCTCAAGCTTCTCCCATCACTTGAAGGAGCTTTATCAACGAGGAGTCTATCATTTGGTATTCAAAGTTGTGGTTCTTTAAGAAGATAAGTGTCTCTTCTTTTCTTCTTACTTGATTTGTGATGTGTTCATGCTTCCTTACTAGTTTTGTTTAGTTTTCATCGATTGAATTGTTCTAAATATCTTTCAATTTGTTTCAAATTTCTTAGTTCTTCTCGAACCATCCTTTATGTGATATTAAGTGTTCTTATGCTTAAACCGTGTATGAATTTTCATTATCTTGATTATTCTTTCATTTTATTCAATTGAATTGATGCATACTTGATTCATTTTAAATTTTATGGTCCTTTCATGTTGACTAGAGTCATTGAAGTCTCCAAGAAAGAGAGCCAAGTGTTGTCATTGAATAAATGTAAGCACTTTCCTTGTACAATTCATCTTATAAGTGGTTGTGTTCCAAATAATACTCTTGTTTAGCCAAGAGTCACTACGTTCCAAAGAGTACTTATTTTTTTGTCAAGAGTGGTTGAGTCTAAAGAATACTTGTTTTTAGCTAAGAGTGGTTGTGTGTAAAGAATACTTGTAGTTTAACCAGAAATAATTGGGTTCAAATAATATTTGCCTTGTATCTTGCACTGTTAGTCTGCATTAGTGGAATATTGATGGTGTTGATCAATAACTAGACGTAGTTTAGGTTATTAGATGAACCAATATAAAAAGACCTTATGTAAATCTCTTTACTTTATCTATTTACATTGCATTTTATTGATGTGCAACTAATCTAAGAAAAAGATATTTTCAAAAATAAACTTTGAAAAGTATTTTAGAGAGTGTGTTCACCAGCTTGAAGTTACATTTGAAGATTCTTCATTAGAAGCAATCTTTTGGAAACCTTGCTTGAAAATGCGTATGTCCAGCATTAAATTTTGTTGGTTTGCGTCAATCAAGCGAAAATTTGCAAAAAGTTATTAAAAAATTTAATTACATAATTCAATCATCATTACTTATGTATGTATTTGGAGTGTTCTCACAATATTATTTTTTCTCTTTAAATTTAGCATAATTATGTACCAAAAATATTTTTGTTAAGAAAAGGAAAAAAATTATTAGGTTCAAAAATGATTAAACTTACTCATGTGTACATCTATTTCACAATGGAAAATAATAATTTTGTGAGAATTCATCTGTTTTAGTTTTAAAACTTTAATAACTTCTAACAATGAGGTTTTATATTTTATATAATTCACGTTCAAAGTATAACATAGTGGGAAAATTACATTTGATATACTTTGAATACAAGTCTGAACATATTAATCCAACTACTTATTCTAATCGTTATAGTTTTCTGTTAAGGTTTGTTTGAGTGTTTCTTCACTTTTTTTGGTGGTACCGTAGTCTTAATTTTCTTTTTTTTGTTGTTTTGTTTTTGAATCTAAGGGATATACCTCTCTTATTGATTTTTTTGTTTTGCTCTTTTGTTTTTTATACTTTCTTTGTGGATTGATTTAATGATTTGTTTTGTTTCTTTTTTCTTCATAGATTTGGTTTAATCCCGCATGATTTTGTTTTATTTTTTCTTTTTGAAGAAATTCTATATATTGACTCTGTTAACATGAATTTTATTAAATAAATATTTTGAGTAAGAATAGTATAAATTGTAATATTGTAGAATGAATTTTATTTAAATTAAAATTTATTATATTGGATGACTTTTAAATATTGAATAAAGATAACGTTTATAATTAAACATATATTTAAACTATACTTTAATTAAAATTTATTATATCGGTATGATTTTTAAAGTTTTAAATATAAAATATAAAATGATATTTGTATCATACATATATTCAAATAATTTAAGATTTATTAAATTTCAATAAACTTTATATAGGTATATTAAATGAGATAGTATGTATATGATCATATATATATATATATATATATATATATATATATAACTAAACAACTAAACCATTGTTCAATATATAAAGGCAATATAAATTATATAATTATATTAGAAAAAGTTATGCAGATTTTTAATGTAAAACTTTTATTGTAAAATCATGGCCACTTTACAATATAAAATCACAACCCTATATATGTATGTTTATTGAAGCTTACATAATTGTATCCATGCGTAATTAATAGTTATTTTTTGACACAATATTAAAACACAAGATACGGGAAGTCAAAATCTAGAAATTAATTCATTAAATAAATTATCTTAAAGTTCAAAGCTAATTGGTAATGGAATAACATTTCACTTATCGGTTTACTGTTTTGGGCATAAGTCACGTTTGCAACAAGGTTAAACATTAAAAAAACACAAAATGGCAAATCAAGCATGAATCACGTAAGCTTAAGCACACTAATTACAATTCTTCTAAAAAAATAAATGTGTCTGTCATTCCTAATTCTAATACAAATTATATACTATTTATCATTCTTGTTTGAAAAGAATGTTCTAATACAATATTTTTGAATAAACATTAAAAATTTGCAGCTCCATTTACGGTCGTCTATGACATGTATTTTTGGTACCCTGACAAAGAAATCTTTTTGTCAAAAACATTTACCATGCCCACACTGCAAAGTCTTCTAAGGCAGAGGAACCATTTAGTATCAATGCTTCATCATGAGTGATATTACATAAGAACAAAATCAAGCAAACACTCTAAGGTTATGTATATTATATAAAGAACCAGCGGAATTTATCCAGAAGGAGTGTCAAAGAAATGAAATCAATATTTATGTTTCCTTAGCTTTAAGACCAGAGATTCCACAAGATCCTTCGTGCTCACAGTAGAAATGGTCATTTTTTTTTCTAATGTGGCTTCTTTTTCTCTGTGACCTATTCTTGTGCACACTGCTTCTTACTGTGTACTTCCATGCCTTATTCGTGCACCTTTATAGAGAATGTAAAGAAAATATAAATGACTTTAAATGAATATAATAAAAGGATCCTAATATGTCATTTCTTTCTATACTTCTAAAAGTGATTTTTTAATAAAAAACATTCCGGATTATATAATTCGAAAGGTATTTCGAATTTAGAAGTTATTTTTAGATTTTGAAAATTATTTATGAATTCAGAAATACTTTTGAGATTGTATAATTCGAAAATGACTTCTGAATTTTGAAAGTTATTTTTATATTATGAAAGTTATTTCCAGATTCTAAAAATCATTTCTAAATTTAAAAGTACCTTCTACATTGTATAATTTGAAATGTTATACGAAAATCATTTTTAGAGGTATATAATCTGGAATGTGTTTCATCTTAGTTTCCGGATTAGCCTATTATGAATTAGCCTATTTCAGAATACAAAATTAACTTTCGAATTGAAAATAAAAAGCGTAATTCATAATATATTTTTCTATTCCAAATTAGGCTAGAAGTTACCAATATATTCTAGAATAGGTTAATCTAAAATTATAACTTTCAAAAAAAAATTCCAAAATTTACGATTCAATGATCTTTCAAATTATAGAATCTGGAATATAAATTCAACCCACGTCATCCGTACTTACTTAAGGACATGTAAGTTTTTTTCATCAAGGATCTTTTGGAAATAGAAGATTTTATGGAACTGTAGGAAGAAGCTATGGAAGTGTACGAAGAAAGAGTCTTTTCTGCAACCTTTTTTCTTTTTTTCTTTGTAGGAAGAAACAGTCTCTTGTGCAACACTTTTACCATTTTATATCCAATTGTGCCCTTCACCCTTGCTTTAGTTTTGCGGAAGCCATAATTGCACAACTTCCTCTGTTTCTACACTTCTTCACACCTCTTTACCTTGTACTTTGACAATCTTGGAGCATTATCATTGTATGTATCTCTCCCTAAACGTTTGTGTTGGTGATGGTGGTTTAGGCTGCACGGAGCATTCGTTGACCCAATCTGAAGTTAAATTTCAAAAATCTTTGTATACCGGATTGTAAAAATCCAGTATATAATCTTGTTACATATCAAATTCTACAATTAGATATGTTAATCGTATACCAGATCAATTTGATATATAACATTTATATAGAATTGGATTGTGTCAATCCGATATTTATATCGGATTGGATTGTGTCAACAGTTAACATATTGAATTGGAGAATCCAGTATACAATTAATATACAGTGAAGAATTGTATTTGAGATTGAACCATCTTTTTCAATCTGGTATACACTTTATATACTAGATTCTATAATTCGGTATATTATTCATATATACCAGATTGTTAATATATACCACTACAATTCGGTATATATTTTGTTATCAATTTTAATTTCATCGTATCCATTTTTGTCATTTTATCAAAGACATTTATGTCATTTAAAAAACTGTGAAGGTGCAGGTTGAAACTATGGAGGTGCAGGAAGAAGCGTCAATGAAAGGTCTTCCTCCACAATTGATTGGGCCTTTGTGTACCATTCGGACAGAACAAGAGAACCAGATCAACATAATAGGACACAGACATTTTTATTTATTTATTTATTTTTAAATTATAATTGTATTTAAAAGCATTATAAGTATTTTATTTTCTTTATATTTTTAATCACTTTAAAAAATTTTATAAACTAAAACAATTTTTGAATTTTCATACATTTGTAAAACTAAATAGTAAATATTTTTTTCTTTATGGTTTAGGGTTTTAGTTTTTCTAATTTTTTATTAATTTTTTAGTATTTTTAATTTTTCTTATTTTTTTTTCATCCTTTTTTCAAATCAATTATGTTCTATTTTTTCTATATTTTTTTCGATTACCCAAACAAAATTGGGTGGTTTACTTTACTTTTACTAAATATTGTCATAATAAGATATAAGCAAAGATAAATTTTGATTGAATTTCAAAATAGAAAGAGATGTATAGAAACATTATTTTACATAATTGGGGTTTAGAAGAACAATAGAAACATAATCATTTATAAGGATAAAGTGAACTTTTAATCCAAGCCATAAAAAATATGAATAAAGCAAATCTCGAACTAAAAGATAAAAACATAAGTTCGTGACCATTCACATGAAAACATTAATAAGACTAATAAAATAAAAAAGTTAAAAGAGATTTCATATACAAAGACACCTTACCATTTTGTTTGTGAGTTAAATTCAATTATTTCTTTATTAATCGAGATATTTTTCTTTTATTATTTTTGAAATATTAAAATGTAAAATTTCTTATGATAGATTTACTTATTACTAATATCACATAATACTGCGTATTTTAGTTAAACAAGTCCAGAGTAAATTGTACAATTTAAAGTTTGAAGCATATCTTGATTTTTTTTCAATTTTTAAATTGCTTCATTATCTTTTTGGAAGAATCGTTGTATATTTTCTTTTATATATTAAATGTACAGTTGAATATAATGAAACAATTATATAAAGTAATTTACTATTATAATTTGTCTTATTAGTTTGTATCATTTATTATAGGCCACTGATGACAAATTTATTTAAATGATTTTTAATATAAACTTTATTTATTTATATTTATAGTCATATCTTCTTTTGGGTGTTACTCCTAAGACACTAAAGGGCCGGAAGCTCCATCTCCATCAAATTCCAATCGAAATCCAAAACTTAAGGCAAAAACTTTTTGCACCACATATACTTCTAACCTGCACCTCCATCATTTTTATAAAATTTCAAAAATACCCTTTAGACAAAAATGAATTTCGAAAAGATTTTTGAAAATATATTTCAAAAGGTTTTTTTTTAAATAAAAAATTTATATTCCGAAAAATATTTTTCGAAATATATTTTTAAAAAGTGTTTTTTGAAATATAAAATTTGTATTTAAAAAAAATTTTCAGAATATATTTCAAAAAATATTTTCAAAATGTAAATTTATATTTTAGAAATATGTTTCCAAAAATTTTCAGAAAGTTTTTTGGAAAGTTAATAGTGAGAGTATTTCTGTACTTTCACATTCGTGATGGGATATGAGTCAAAATTGATAGGATGCAAAAAGTTTTTGCCAAAATTTTAAAAACTACAATTTCTCCCAAACCAAAGTCTAAAACCCATTCCAGGGAAGACTGTGAAGAGAAACAAGAAGGACATTAAAGAAGAGAAATAAGCTTACTTTATAAAATGAAAAGATTTCATACTTGTAGTGGATGGCTTGAATTCTCTAGAAAAGAGATGGATAAAAATCTACTAATGGTACCCCTTCCTTCTAAACTCATCCTTGTCACTCACTTGTTTTCCACTTTTGATCTTAACCCAATAATTTCAAGCCCATCACTATGTTCCTATCTACTTCTCATATACTACATTAACATTTTAATAATAGGATTTTAAATAATAATTTAAAGTTATTCATTACTTATAAATAATTTCATACATTTATTTATCATAAAAAAAAAACGTTGTGTTTAATGTGAGCTCGATAATAAGTTTCTGACTTATGTATTTCAAATTTTCATTACTGTGTGGATGAGATAACCATTTAAAATTAAAAAATTAAGTGACTCTTTTTTAAGTATATTTTTATTTCTAAGTTTCCTTCAATCTATGTGTATTTTGCTAAAAACCCATAAAAGATTAGGAATGATTTCCATCTTATAAAAGATAGAGATAACATTGTTAAAGTTCATAATTATATTCAAAATATTTTTTTTTAATGTTTGGAGTCTCATTACGATCTTATTATTAAAAGACGTCTCAAAGGGTTAAGATAAGAAGATGTATTTAAATTATTTTTATTCTTGACTTATAAACAATGTAATAGTATTAGGCATATCGAAGAAGCTGCCAGTGGAGGGAACAAAAAATGAGAGTTCATCTTTAGAACTTTTTATATTCTCACAGATGACGTCAATGTTCCAACCTCAAGTTCTTTTTTTGATATTGCAATTGAGTGGGGCTTCTTCCAAGTTGAGATACCCCTTAAGGTCTATTGATGATCTCAAGGTTGTTGTGCACAAATTCTTTGATTTTCCAGTTGAGGAAAAAAAGAGCCTCAAAGAAAACTCACCTCCCAAAGTTTTTAGTTTGACAACTAGTTTTAACCCCATACTAAGTTGGTTCTAGAGTAGAAAGATTATTTGCAACATTTTTTTTTGAACAGCCAAAAATAATTTAAATTAAAAGAAACATTTTAGGGATGCTCCAACCCTTATAAAGTGTCTATCTGTGACTGGCTAGGTAAAGTGTGAAAGTTATTACCTAGCATTACACTATAAACTCGGCCAAGTAATGTAGTAAGATTACACTATGGTTAGCTAATAATGTAGAGATGAAATTGTTCATCAACAAAGTCGAGAGCCTTGGTAGTGGATCAAAACTACACAGTCTAGAAGGCCTTTGCGAAGTGTTAATACCAAATTTTGTCCGGGTATAGAAAAAATATTATTTAAAAAAATGTTAAAAAAATAAATAAAAAAATTAGTTATTTTATTTTTAAATTTTATTTCTAGAATTTCTTTTATTATTTCCTTTTTTCTAAAAAAGGGGGAGATTAACCTAAGAGGGGTAGAGGGGTGTATGGTTCAACCCATTTTTTTTCTATCGGATTAGACCTTTACTCTTTTTTCGCACCTCCTCATTTTCTCTATGCACCTTCACTGAAGCATTGGGGTCGCACCTTAACCATTTTCACACTCCTCTCACTATGCGCCTTGGGGTTCCACCTTAACAATTTTCACACTCCTATCACTATGCGCCTTGGGGTTCCACCTTAACCATTTTCACACTCCTCTCAATATGTGTTGCTCCCTCTGTGCGGATTAATGCGCTACTCAATGCCTCACTGCATGCGTTGTTTTCCTCTGTAGAAGTTTTCCTCTGTAGAAGTTTTCCCTCTTCCTAACACAAAATTGCTTAGTTCCTCTTGCAACACTCCCCTAGACAACTAGCATTTTCGTAAGAGGAAACTCTATCCCTGTAAATCCGGGTCGAGTCAAACCTCCAACAGAGAGGTTGTTCATTTTCTTCTTAAAAAAGAATTCACAAAGACTAGCAGGGGGATACCATTCTGATACATTACAATTTCTTTTCTGAAAAACCCACTCTGCTCATCCCTTTCTCACCTCCCGCTCGAATCACATAACACCACAATCTGCTCTCAGTCTATAAACAGACCATTCAGATGATTCAAAGGGGAGAAATCTAGCAATAATGCGTTTGAAGTAAGGAGCGTTTGAAGTGAGGAACGAACTCACCAAAGGTCATTACTGTTCTGATTTTACTACTCTAGCTTCTTTATTTCTCCTGTCGCTTTAATATGTATCATTGTTTGACATATCATATACATCAAGAAAACTCAAACAAATTTTAAGTCATACATGAAACTTTTTTCTATAATCAAGCCAAAGCCGAAGAGTTAATAAAAGAAAGGAATGCATGAATGAGCATACAAATGTAAAAAGAGAAGCCTAGAGCAACAAAACAGTATAACAAGTTTCAAGTTTGTTTCGTTGCCATCTCTCTACACTATTTCGCCACCACTGGATGCATAACGTTCCAAGCAAACCACCTCACTCCCCCCTCTTCAACCTCCACTGCCCCATAATATCACAACACCACACCGACCACGAGTGCCTCCATCATGAACCCCGCTCCTCAATAACCCAAACTGTTGTCACCACCACCCTCTTCAACTCCCATCTCAAACCCTAAAACAAAGAATGTGACTTTAAACACTCCACCATCCTTTCCTTCTCATCTCGCACACCTTCAAGTAGCTCCACCATGCCTCTCACATGGCCCCAAACAGCCTCTATAAAACCCCTCTAACCCCACGAACCAGATACCTCCCTTACCACCCAAACGAACCACCACGAGCCCCACCTAGCCAAACCTCCACCACAACACCGCAGCAGTAGTTCCAAACCCGCCGCCTTGTTCGACCACTCCTGCTGCTAAGTTCGCTCATCGCCTTGCCACCGTCGCATGCGAACGCCACTCGTCATAGCTTTGCCTCACCACTACACATCTAAAGCGGCGCTTAAACTATTTTGGTGTTCTCGTAACCCTAATACGTTTTAGGATAAGAAAAGGGTTTCTGAAAGCAGAAATGGGGCGAGGGTGTTGGGCTTGGCCCGTTTATGTTTTAGCTTAGTAAAAAAATAAAGATGAATGGTAGAAAGCAATGGAACTGTGGGGGCGTTGGATGAGGGGTTCTGTCTCGCGGTGGCACTTTTTATTTCATTCAATCTTGATTCCACTTAGGGCAAGTGGGTTCTGAAGGAGTAATAGTGAGGTATTTGGGCTTGGTCCAACTTTCAAATTGGGTCTGGCAGGGGTTGAAATTAAATGGGGGAACATAGAATGAATTGGGAAGGCAAAGTGAAATTCAATACGTTGGCATACAAGTGAATAGGTAACGGGTGTGGAGTACCATGGGCTTGGCCTATTTGTTTTGATTGGCACCAAAAACAAGAAAGAAGAGTAATAAGGACCGATTCTTCCTACACCTCCATACTGACTTCCTACACCTCCATAATTTTGACATATTCCCATTTTAGCCTCAAGAAAAAGACGAAAATAGTCTTCGTCGACGATAACTATGATCCATTTTTTCTCTTCGCGGATTACACAAACCGCAATGCAATTAAAAAATATTATCATTGCGGATTGTACAACCAGCTATTATTTTTTCTGCACCTTTTACATTGCGGGTTGTACAAACCGTAAGTATAAATTTTTCTAAATATATTGCGGTTTGTACAACCTACAATACATTTAAAAAAAAAATTGTATTGCGAGTTGTACAACTGGCAATGTATTTATAAATTCTTTTGTATTGCGGTTTGTACAACCCGCAATACATTTAGTATTGTAGGTTATACAACCCGTAATGTATTTATAAATTTTTTTGTATTGCGGTTTGTACAACCAACAATGTATTTTAAAAAAAAATTAACATTGCGGGTTACACAACCCGCAACTTATTTTATTTTCGGGTGAGTCCTAAGTTGAGCATAACCCCTAGCAAGTCGAAAGAAGCCACTTCCATCAATCATAGACATCTCTCTCTTCTTGTTGTTGAAGACAGGGTTCCTTCCCAAAATGGTGATGTTGCTGCCATTATACGTGCCTTCAGTGATGGCCAAGTTCATGGCCATGAGCAAGGTAACCTCACTCTGGGACGTGGAAGCATAGAAACCCTAAGCCTTCCCCACCACCTGAGAGTTCCAATTGGGGTTCCAAGGGTTCTCTATCATGTTCACTACTCCGAACGATGTCATTGAGTTCTTCAACCCTAATGCAACTACTTCTATGGAAGAAGAGTTGCATCCACTCACCATGTCGTGCCAATACAACTTGTGCAAGGGATATCAATTATCAAGTATAATATTAAAAATGAGATTAGTATATGATTTCATCATCTAAACTAATATTTGACCAAACATAATTTTTTGATTAATTAACTAAGCATCTGAAAATAAAATAAGTTGCGGATTGTGTAACTCGTCATGTTAAAATTTTTTTAAATACATTACGGGTTGTACAAACCGTAATTTATAAATACATTGATGTTTGTACAACCCGTAATACAATTTTTTTTAAATGCATTGCGGTTTGTACAATCTGCAATGTAAAAAGTGCAGAAAAAATAATTGTAGGTTGTACAATCCGCAATGATAATATTTTAAAATTGCATTGCGGTTTGTACAATCCGCAAAGAGAAAAAAAATTGGATCGCAATTACCATTGATGAAGGTTATTTTCATCTTTTTCTTAAGGTTAAAATGGAAATATGTCAAAATTATGGAGGTGCAGGAAGTCAGTATGGAGGTGCAGGAAGAATCAGTCAGTAATAAGGTATGGAAAATGAAAGATCGTGGCTTTTGTGTATAAAAAATAATTTAAAAAAAGGGAGATTTGATTTGAAGGCATAAGTGAAGAAAAGAATAAAAAGGTGCAGGAGGCCTAATAAAAAAAAAGGGACACGTGATTGAAGAGTAAATTTTTTTTAGGAAAAGTGGATCCTTTTATTGATTTTATATTTAATTTTATTTTTTTGTATTATCTCTTTCAAATATAAATTTTATTTTTATAATAAATATTTAAAGAATATATATATGTATGTATATATATATATATCTATATATATATATAT
>Ga0209489_108891_pt1 | contig 13146 bp, 7 predicted proteins | sample SiratrowhiteBW_FD_187527 | JGI IMG/M metagenome (GOLD analysis project Ga0209489, IMG submission 187527) | Root nodule microbial communities of legume samples collected from California, USA - Siratro white BW (SPAdes) (version 2) | ecosystem: Host-associated > Plants > Roots > Nodule | place: USA... | reverse complement strand
ATATATATATACCCTTTATTTTCTTTAAATGACGATTCAAACGTAACCTTGTTGAAAAAAAAAGTTATGACTTAATATTGGTTGTGTTTTAGAGAGTGAAAATTAGCTATTTGAAAATTGCATTACATATTATATTTATTATTTATTTAAATAAATACATGCACAAACTATTTTATTCCGAATTTTTAAGTGATTTAGTAATTTTGAATATATTGGTTGGTGATTCGGATAGATGGGAGTAAAAAGAAGAAAGGTAGAAAGTAAAATAGAACAAAGTGATTATAAAATGAAGGGAAGAATACAGCAAAACTAAGATGAAAGAGGGTAGAGATATAATTGTATATTTAGTTTTCTAATATTAATTTAAAAAAATATGGAGCTTGTCTTATGTGAATCACGATTAGAGTTTGTTGAAAGGAGAAAAAGTAGTTTAATTTTGGATCAAACCAAGGGACAAACCGTACGATGTACGTTCCCACCCTTTTAGTTGGGTGATGGGACACAAACGACGTGGAATAAAATACGTATCGTATTAGAAAAGTGTTATATACTACGTGAGGGTTTGAGTAGCAAAAGGTGGTTTTTTTTTTTCATAAGTTTATTAGGATGACTAAATTTTTTAAAAATATATATTCAGAAGAACAAGGTGTATTTTTAAGCATGACTAAAGAAATCATATTTAATGTATGGTTTTGAAATATATTAATTTTTTCAAAAATTTAAAAAAGTCGTATTATGAGATACGATTTTGTATTTGATTTTTTTTAATGTCAAAGAAGTTACATAATGTATACTATTTTGAGTTTTGTTTTTTTCTTTAAAAATATAAATTCAAGTCATATTCTCACATACTAATTCAGTTATTTTTCGAGTTTTTTTTTTTAAATTTTAGATGTTCTTTTTATTTTATTTTTCAACTCAATCAATTTTTTAAGTTGAAAAATATAATAAATTTAATTTGTGAGGTTTGTAATGGATTTTGTTTAAAAAATTCAGTTATTGTTTCAATGTAAACTTAAAAAAATTGTAAATAAATAATTTTGGTTAATAAAAATAATTCTATACTGTTCAAATATACAAATATTATAAAATATGATTTTCATTTACTACCCATTATTTGATGTATTGGAACTAACAAATCTCTAATTTAGTTTACAATCAATGATCTCGACAATTAAATTAAATGATTATAGAGATGCAATTATGTGGTTGACTTTTTTTTTTTTTCATAATAACTTCCTTTCTCTTATGTTATTATAATATGCTTCTTTTTTTCATTTATGGTTTGACACATTATTTAATATTATCTAATTTCTAATAAGGATTATTAATTTTCATATATAAGTCCAAATTTCATTTTCAACCTTAATTGTAATGACCATATCTATTTTAACCATACTAGTAGGAGAAATAAAACTCTATGCATAACTTTTATATATAAAACATATATTTACTATAGTTATTTTGGAACCATTGGTTCTAAATATAATATATACAACGCTATATACATAATTACCATTAATAAAACATTAATAGAAACAATAATCTCTTAAATGTGTCTTACTTCTTCACTACTACCTTCAAGGTCAGCTACTCTTATTCTAGCAGTTCATACTCACACATACACCAGGATGAGTTAAAATAATAAATATTTATATCAATAAAACATATTTAATATTTACATAATATATCATCATTTCATTATTAACATTCTCCTCTCATAACTACAATTACACACATTCTCACATTAAATACCAAACATGATAAATTACTATTTAATCATTTTCATATAAGATACAACAATCCTTAATTACATCTTAATCATTCAAAAGCCAATTTGTCAAACTTAATGCCTTTTACAAGACTTGTATTAAATATATCTTACAAAAGACTAACACTTAGCCCATTAAAACCACATGCTAAGAACCAAGCTCAAGATCTTATGTCAGTGTATTTACTTGTATCTACTATAGTATGCACTGATACAAGAATCTTCTTCAACTTCTGACCACTTGATGTCATATCTATTTATTTTTCAATGTAAGTTTTGTGTATAATTACACAATATCATCCAAGATATTCTTACCACACATCAACTAAGGTTCAACACACTCATGAAGGGTCATTTTACCACACTAGGTATCTAAACATCACATACATCAATATACATTATCATACCATCTCCTATAGATGATTCAAACCATATATATTTTAATTAACATTTTTATTCACAATATTGTAAAACTACTTACACACAACATCAAATGCATTATAAATACAATTATACCATTTCTTGTTATTTTATATGAAAAAATTCAGAAATCAACATATACAGTGTCGCTTGAGCAAAAACCAAGTCAAGAGTCTCCTTTCTATTTGTTCTTGAGCGATCATTTCTTGCTCGGGAAAAAATCTTCCTAGAAGAGAGAAATAGACTCAATTTGCTTATATATTTTATTGAGTTACCAAACTATTGCTTAAATGAAAATTAGGCTAACAAATACTTGTTTTGCCCACATTTTTTTTCTTAAGTGAGATAATAATTCACTTGAATGAAAATATCCTGAAACTGATATCATGCAACATTAAGAAAACAAGAACACAAACTAAAAAAAGGAACTCTTAACCATATCCACATATATCAAATACTAGTATATTCGAGTTGTGCAATTTATATAGTCAACAAAATGATTCTTGATCCAAAATGCAATAACATCAACTTACAATGCATTTAACCAATTTATCATCATCAAATATACACATGTACCTATTATTGGGTCTTTTAAAGATGGATCCATTAGAGAGATTCAATACCAATGAGCCATGAGCAAGCCCATATAAGAGACTATGACATCACCTTAACCTAAAACTTTAAGGTAGTGGATTTTTTGGTCTTCCTCCTTATATGTTGCTCAACTTTTTCATTTATACTCAATGTGAGACTCAAACACACACTTGGATTCTTAACAATATCTTTCTCAAGTGTGAGTCCCTTCTATAATGATATATTTTCCCTCTAGCAGAAGCACTTTTAACCACAAATAGCTTAGTGGTGACCCCTACTTGTACCATCATTTACCACAATGAGAGACACTTGTCTAAAATTGTTGAGACCCTAGAGAGTTGATTTTCAATGTCATTTGAAATCAAAGATTCTAAGCATGTTTTAATATTTGCAATATAGAGCATAAACTAGGTTGATTCTCAGAGGATACATATTGATTGCATTCAATTTTTAATATTCTTCCTGTACAAATTGAATTTGGGGTTTAGGGATTGAAAACATAAGACAGAACTTGAAAAAATATATGCAGCAACCTTCAAAAATGAAAATATAAGAATATGAAAGTTAATTCAATATTAAAGAACTAAAGAATTCCTTTTATTATAATTGTCCAAAGATTCAAATTCAAGTTTAAATAATTAACCAATTCAATTGATCAATTAAATCAATCATACAAATCAAATTAAAATATCATTCAGTCTAATCCTATCTAATTGTCAAATCAAGATCCAATTAATTCCTAATTTTATTTCTAAAACCAGAAAGGTAAATTATAATCATAAAGTGCAAATCCGAAATTAGGGAGAAGAAGAACAAATTTAGAGCCTTAAACGATTAGTACAAAACTCAATTTGAATTTTTTGAATTTGATTTTGTAAATAGATTCTTAAGAGTTTGTTTTCCGTGGACGAAAAATAAAAAATTGAGAGAAGAAGAGAAAGAGACAATTTTGGACATGATAGATTGGGAGATAAAAGAAGATGAAAAGTCAATTTATGAAACTAAATAAACAATTTCTATCAATTTGTTTAGCACATTTAGGGCATGTATATGTTATGTAATTTGAAGTAAACATGGACCTAAATATGGACTCTGAATAGGTCCATTAGCCAAATTACAAAATTTTAAGCTAAATAAGGATGACAAATAAACCCGTCCATGTAGGTATTGTCCAAACTCATCTCGATTTGACGGGGAATCCCCACATTGACTTGGTGTGGTTATGGGTAATACCTAAATTTTTAAATTGAGGGTAGGGATGAGGATGTGTATTAACTTCATTGTTATCTCTTGTCCTTAGTGTTGTTTCATTTGGAAAACTGTTACATGTTTCTTTTGCTACAAAAATTTTCTTTCTTTCTTTCTTAGATGTTGCTCAACTTATTTAATATTCACAAATTCACTTAGATCCCTAAGGTAAAATCCCTCTTATCACAACCTTGATTACATATTTTTCCTTTTTTATGGTTTCATTCAAATGATGTATTGCATTTTCATGAAACACAAACATCAATTTCATTAAACAAAATAGCTTTCAGAACACACATATGATTCTTTATATTCCTTTTTAATATTTTTATTTATTATTTATTTTTCACATCAGAATATTGAACTCTTTTAGTTTCAAGTTTTCAATAATTTAATATAATGTTTCCTTTTCTACGATTTTCATTTTTTGTGTGTAAAATAGTGATTTAATTAATATTTGGAACAATAAAAGGGTTAGTACGAGCATGGGTACAGGTACAGGTATGATATACCATTACCAAATAAGGATGAGGATAAGACAAAAACTTCATACTTATTGGGCATAGGGATGAGGACGGGAATGTGATAGTCAAACCTGCACCTACATCACCTAGTTGCCATCCATAAAGATAAAGATAAAATAAGGAAGATTGAATTTGCATGGGTTCTTTTACAAAAATACAACCAAACTGACTCATCTTTAACAAATCATAGAAAATAGGAAAAACTTCAAATCCAACAAACCATTTTTCCATTTTGAAACTATAAAAATGTTAAATCCAATGAAACTACAATCAGTCAAACATAATATGTACAATTATTGTCAAAATGTAAGAAAATGTCAAATTAACTGAAAATACAAAATTAAAGAAATTATGTACATTGAACCCAATTTATTACTTCTTAAAGGAAATGATTGTAAAACTAAAAAAAAAAAAAACATATTGGAAAATTTTCAATGTACAATAAGGTTAAAAATGTATGTAAAAAATATGTGTCATCAAATTTCCCAACACTCAAGCTTTTGCACTTCCAAGCAAAACGAAACTAAGAAAAGAAAATATGGACACTAAAGATGAAAATAAGAAAGCAAACTTTGCAATGGATCCTATAAGAAATATGTTTTGAGTGAAAGAGAAAATGAATCATACATTAAAAATGTTAAAGGATCAAGAGCATAAAGAATCTATTCAAAACATAAAAATAAACAAGAATTATAATCAAATTAAGACATGAATTAAGTGTGGTAAATTCTCACAAGGATGTGTTTCACTCTTTTGCTTCAGGTGTTTAGGATTATGCTTATAGTCAAATACACATCATTAAAGTAATGATTACCATAAGTTTGACATGCGTCTTATTTACTCTACTTGAAACTCATGTAACTAAAGATAAAAAAAGAACTTTTAATATACTTGTAATAGGGCCAAGGTAAAGGTATGAAAGCTAAAGATGAAAACCACAAAGCAAACTTTCCAATGAATCCTAAAAGAAAAATGTTTTGAGTGAAAAAGAAAATTAATCATACATTAATAGTGTTAAAGGGTCAACACAATAAAAAATTTATTCCAAAACATAAAAATAAAAGAAAATTACAAATCAAATTAAGCATGAATTAAGTATGGTAAAATTCTCACAATAATGTGTTTTTGTAATCTACTCTAGAACCATTCCTAAGTGTCATTTTTTGTGCCTAATTTTCTTGTTAGCCTTAATTTCTTGTTTTGTGTCTTTTAAAATACTCATTGCATTTTTGTCAAGATATAAAATCCTCTTGAGTTTAGCATTTTAAATTGAGCTTTTCTTGATTTTAATTCTTAACCTCTTGAGATGGAACTCTCTTCCTTAGCTTGTGAATTGGTGGATGCTTATCTAACATGTTTTGGCAGAATCTTGGAAGAAGAGAAGCTTGCTAAGGTCACTCTTCTTTCGGGAGATTACAAGATTGAAGGTTGAAGGCAAAGTGAGGAGCAATAGTGGAAATAAACACCAAAAAGAAGAGCAATCACATTGCAAAGTTGTATAGAAAAAGTTATTTTGTCACAGAATTTTGATGTATTTTGTTTAACTTTTGTAAACAATTTTGTTGTTTTAAATATCTTGAGAAAATGCTTTAAAGAAATCCCAACTTGAACATTGTAATAGCCAAAAATGCATTAGAAAGGTGAAAGTGTGTCAAGGGGCTCATAAGTGTCACTTGCACTTTGATCATAGGACACGCCTAGACTTAGTGCATTCCTCCTTATCTCTTATGCTCTTGCATTTATTTATTTTTCCTTTCTTTTTATTTTAATCTTCGTAAGTCTCCATGACAACTAGGATCCAAACCCAAAGCGTAATGTTAGAAGACCTTCCTTTGGTCTCTAGGTTCACAGGAGCACACACATTTTAGGAAAAAGTATTTTAAGGTTTTCATTTAGTGATGTTGTGGAAGAGGACTGGGGAACACTCTGGCTAGGAAAGACTTGGTACTTAAGTTGTCCAAGTGATGTACCTCTCTTTCCTATAAGTCTACTAAGAAGCCTTTCATTTCTATTTCTTATTGAAACTTCACCCAAAAATATTAAAAAAAAATATTTTTGAGAAAGCCCTTTCTAACAAAGATGAGTGTCACATCTCCTCCAGTGTTTGAGCTAGTGCTAAAAATAATGAAGGAGAATGGATGAAATATGGGATCAAGAAAGAAATGGTAGAGATGATGTCTTCCATGATGGCTAAACGATGAGAGGAATTAGGATGATGATGGCAAAGAAAGATTAGCATAGTGAGTGTTCAAATGAAAAACGAAAACATCATAGAGACCTTCATTACCAAAGAGAAGAATGAGGGCATAAAACTCCAACCAATCCCCATGAGCCTAAGGTTAACCTTCCCCATTTCTACGGAAAAGACAATGTTAAAAAATATTTCGAATGGGAGAGAAAGGTTGAGCAGATATTTCAGTGCCACCAGATAGATAATGAAAGTAGAGTGTCCTACCTTAACCTTTCAAGGACTAGCTTTGGACTGGTAGACATCTTTAGTTCACGACCTTAGGACCCCTCAAGAACCCTAGATTCAGTATTGGAATGAACTTAGAGCTATCCTAAGAAAAAGACATGTGCCCTCCTATTATTATAGGGAATATAAAAAAAAAGAAACATATACATGAGAAATAAAAGAGTTTGTAGAAAAGGAAAACAAATTTATTGATAGAGAAAAATAATTCATAAGAAGAGAAAAATAATTTAGATAAAAATTACAAGCTCTTATCGTACCGAAAGAAGAGAAAGTGAAGAGAAAAAAAAGATAAAGAAAAGATAGAAAGAGAAGAGAAACAAAATAGGAAATGAGAAGAAGAAGAGAAAGAAAAAGAGAGAGAAAGAATAGAAGGAAAGGAAGAATCTTTGTCTGAAGCTGAATGTGACATTGATAAAATTTTCTATTCCACAGATAAATCGTGTGAGGAAAGGCTTAAATAAAAATCTATGCTTGGAGTTGGACTAGACATTGATATGAAACCTTCTTGCATAGAAAAACCTTGTGAAAGGTTATTTGAAAAAGAAAAGAAAGAAGAAAGAGAAATAGTTGAAGGATTAATAACAAAAGAAGAATTTCTTATAACAACACTTACACACATAATTGATCAAGAATCTTCAAAGGAAAATTATAATATATTGACTTCTTCTTTTCATTAACATTTTGATACTAATTCTTCCTTCCAAAAATACCAAAAACATCACTATGTATTTTTCTTATCTATCCAAGAGAAACGACAAGAACAAATTGAAGAAAAATATGTTTTTAAAACAATGACCCTTACTTTTAGACAAAACTTTTTCAAAAATAAAGGGCATTGTCTTGTTAAATTTTATTTAAAAAAAAAAAGAAATATACTTCGTGAGTTGATTATTTCTTATCAGCAGATAAGAGGCACATTGACATTAGAAGAAAGGTCTTTTCTTATATTTTTCTTCTTCAATTTTCTGTACAAAATAATTTATTTTACTATTTAATTATTTCTACAGGATGATCTTTGATCCTGGAGCGAAGCAAAAATGAACAAATAAAGTTGCATTTGTTAAACTTCATGCAAGATCTAAGGATATATCTTTTTCAAAAGGGAGGGTATGATACAAACTCGTCTCCGAGACAGCAGACCACAATAAAGAGGTTATTGAGTTAGAACCTTCACTAGGAGCTTATCGGGAGTTTGGGCCTAATAGGTCTTGTTGATCATTCAAACAAACTTTTGGGCCTAGTTCAAAATTCAAGATGATCACTCTAGCGATTTTAGAGCTTCAAGATTACAAGACCGCTAGTTGTAAAACTTACAAGATAAGTCATCTTTTAGTCTATAAATAAGAAGCTTGTGTAATTCAAAATTGAGATTTGAATAAGTAATGAAATGTTGGCCAACTTTTGCCTCTTCACTCTTGTTCAAAATCTCTCCTTAAAGTAGTCTCTTTTTCATACTTGCTCGTGCTTCCTCCTAGGTGTATTGGCCTAACCTCACACATAATTCACTTCGAATTCCATCTCAAACACTTCAATCCACTACTAACATCAATTTTTTTGCTACATCTACGCTAATTTTCATTCAAAACATCAAACCCAAGAAGAAGCACATTAAAGAATGGAATTGAAGCTAGAATTGCAACAAGATTGGTAGGACATTAGCTAATATTCCTAGAATCAGACCAACTATAGATGTATGCATAGAATTCACTTGGAGAATGAGTTCAGACCAATCAAACAACCATAAAGGAGGCTCAATCCTACCCTGTTAAAGGTAGTAAAAATAGAGGTGACCAAGCTACTAATGGTCGGGAACATCTACCCGATATCAAACAAGACATGGGTTTCATCTGTGTAAATAGTTTCAAAGAAGTTTGGTGTGACTGTTATGCAAAATAAGCTTCATGAATTGATACAACAAGGGTAGCCCATAAATGTAGAGTTTTTATAAATTACACGAAACTAAATAAGGCCACAAAAAGAAGATCATTTTCCTTTGCCAATTATTGACAAAGTCATCGAGAATTAGTAGGTAAATCACATTATTATTCTTTCCTTGATGAACTTTCTAGGTACATCTAGACTTATATAGCACCTGAGGATCGACATAAGACTGCCTTCCCATGTTCTAATGGCACCTATGCCTATACAAGGATGACATTTGCCCTACGCAAAACACCTGTTACATTTCAGAGGTGTATGATGAACATATTTTTAGAGTTAATTGAAAGTTGCATGGAGATATTTATGTATGATTTTAATGTCTATGGTTCCTCATTTTCTTAGTGTTTGCACAATTTAGAAAGAGTTTTAGAATATGCATTGAGACTAACCTTGTGCTTAATTATGAAAAATGTCATTTTATAACCTTGTGCTTAGTTATTAAAAAATGTCATTTTATAGGTCATCTCATTTCTAAACAAAAGGAACACAAGTTGATAAGTCTAAATAGATGATATTCCCATTGTAAAACCTTTTGCAGAAAGATGTATCTTTTATGTTTCATATTTCATGATAAGTAAAAGAAGGCTTTGGTGAACAATGCACCCATTCTCCAATCACCACATTCACTACAAGAAAAAAACTATTTAGAGACTAATTTTTAGCTACCAAATAAAATAATTGCTAATTATGACCGAAATAGTCACCAAATTAGATTTTGGTTCCTAAATAACTATAAAATAGAAGTAATGATTGAATTTAGTGATCAATTAAGTTAAGATAATTGGTATCTAACATTAGCTACCAAGGTTTTGATAACCTATACCATTAGATTCTAAATTAGTCTCTAACTTAATTAGATACCAATTTAGAATCTGGTGGTATAGGTCACTAAACTTTGGTAGCTAATGTTAGATACCAATTATCTTGATTTAATTGGTTACTAAATTCAATCATTACTTTTATTTTGTAGTTATTTAGTAACTAAAATTTAATTTGGTGACTATTTCGGTCATAATTAGCAATTATTTCATTTGATAGCTAAAAATTGGTCTCTAAATAGTTTTTTTCTTATAGTAATCGGGAGAAAACTTTTAAACTTATGTGTAACGCCTCATCATGCACTAAGATTTGTTCTTTCGCAAAAATAAATTTCCTAATTGTAATAGGTTATAACTGCAATTATAACCAATATAGCGATTACTGTAAATCAGAGAAACAATGACATGGTCATGGACACATTATATGGATTCTCAATCCACATAGGAAAATTATGTCTCATGCAACAAGAGTATGCTACTCATGTTGATTAGCTAGGAAGGTTTGGGGAACAACCTGTATTTGAATCCTTAAGAGCTAAAGAAACTAACATGTCTATATCGATCATGATAAGGCTACAGATGAAGAAAATAAGTTATTGGTACTCTTTTTATTTTTTCAATCCTTTTAGTTTATGTTTTTATTTTATTATTTTTTTATATTATTGTGAATTGTAAAGTAATAAAACTTTATAATTTAAACCTTGATGGTATCTTTTTTTATATTTCAATAAAGATATATAACAATTCAATATAACTTCTTAAAATTAACAATTTAATTGATATTTTTCAATAGACAAAATCTGATCTATATGACCTCCACAAAATAGTTTAAGCGTCCTAAATTCTTGAGTACCTGTTTAAGTGACAATATTCAAATAAGTGTAACGAAAAGAATTTTCAACTATCATTTAAGTGCTTATAACAATTTGTTTAAGCATCAATATTCAATAATCAATATCTAGAGTATCTTTTAGTTTTGTCACAAGTAATCATTTTAGTGTCATTGTAGCTTAAAGTGGAAGTTTATACTCTTTTTAAGAGAGGATACCTTAGATACCTTAGGATTCTTTTGCTAAGGTACTCTCACTTGAAACATTTTTAAACTTATTTAAGTGATCACACTTAAGAGAGTATTATGACGCTTAAGTGATACCGCTTAGAACTACAATATCTTCATATTAAGTGAACGACAATAACTTAGCCGCTTAAAGTAGTGGAAGTTGACAAATTTAAGCAACTATTTCTCTTTGTATGACTTTTGTAACACTTATGTTGTCATTTTCGACTGTGCTATCACAAAAATTGTTTCTCATTATCTTCATATATTTTGCGGCAACATTTGTGACACATTTATAATGATTAGTAATTGGAGTCACAAAGTTTTATCACTAACACAATGTTTTGATGATTTTTTTTTTTTTTTTTGTGTTTAGGAACAACATACGCTCATCACTATATATAATTAAAATTTTTTAGCAATCCATAAATCAATATAATTTTTAGTACATCGACAAAATTATTTTTACCATTTACTCTCAAGTATACTAGCACCATTAACATTTTTCCTTTCTATAAAATAATCTAAAAACCGATTTATTTAATTAATTAATTTATACAATCAATTAAAATAGAAGGTTTCGCAATTTAGGGTATTTAATCGATGACTTCTTAAAATAATAAGTATTTCGGAAACAGCTAATAACCTTGTGTAAATGATAAATACACCAGTGGTAATCAATTATAAAAATAAAAAGTTGTTCTCTTGAAATTGAGTTTAAGGAATTGTAATATTGTGATAATTTTACAATAGATTAGCCTGTATATAAAAGCCATATTTTCAAATACATAGGTATCAAATTCTTTTAATGGGATAATTCACTATTTTTATCCGTGCTTAATATGTTTTTATAATAAAATAATTGATTATCGGTTTTAATAATTGATCAAAATAGTTAATAAAAGAATGAGTTTTAACTAATCTCATAAAATAACTAATTAACATATTTAATAATTAATTAATATTGTTTTAAGTTTTTTTTCAAAAATAATACAGAACAAAATACTCATTTATTTAATTGGGTTAACTAATTGATTAAGCAGAGAGTATTTTTTTCATTGGCTTTTTGAAAAGAATAATTAATTAACAATTTAAAATAATCGATTAAATGCATCATAACTATTTTTTAACAATATTTTAAAATATTCTATGAATAAAATCTTTGATTCTCTTTCCAACACATCTTATCATGCCTTACAAAGCACGATTATAAACATTTAGTCTGTGTTTGGTTGAACTAATTTGAGTCGTTCTATTGATCATGAAGATGAATGTATGTGGATCAAGTGTGTTTGGTTAAACTGATTTATAAGGATGAATTTAAGAAGATTTGGAGATAGGATCCTCTTTCATCCAGAGAGATTTGTAAGGATGTAATTGAAAATTATAAAACACTCCTTGCAAGATACTGTGTCATTGACATATAGTTGGGTCAATTAGTAATTTCACAAATATATCAATTAAAAAAATAAAAAAAAACTATAACATCTATCAAATCATTTCCAAACTTTCACAAATCATTCCTTCAATTCCTTTCAAATCTTACCATCTGTCCATTAATCCAAACAACTTTATCATCCACACACAATTTACTTAAATTTCTTCAAATTCACTACCTCAAATCCACTCCCCCAACCAAACAAAGCCTTAGGGATTGCTTGGATTAAGGAGTGGATTTGAGATGATTTGAGATGAAAGTGTGTGGAAAATTTGATTATTTGGATTAAGGAAAAGATGATAAGATTTGAATGGAAAGTTTGTGAATGATGTGATAGATGTAATAGATATTTTAATATTTTTTAATATATAAAATTATAAAATTACAAATTTATCCTTATAATTAAAAATAAAATATAATTTATTTATTTAATTTAATTGATAATTAAAAAAATAATAAAAATATTAAATGTAATTATTTGTAAACTGAATTTAATTTACAATAAAATATAAGTAATTTATTAAAATAAATTGATTAATTGTTTAAAGTACAAAATTATAACATTTAAAATTTATAAACTAATATCTATAGTGAATTTAAATAATAATATTATTTTTAATAATAATAATAATAATAAAATATTATAATATAATTTAATTTTACTTCAAATAATTATATACATTTTTATTAAATTATATTTATATTCATATTATTATTTAATTTCTAATAATACTATTTATTATTCTTATTATATAATTTTATGTAATATTTTTATTTTTATTTTAAATATAATTTATTATTATATTAAATAATATATATATATATATATATATATATATATATATATATATATATTTTT
>Ga0209489_108889_pt1 | contig 13147 bp, 10 predicted proteins | sample SiratrowhiteBW_FD_187527 | JGI IMG/M metagenome (GOLD analysis project Ga0209489, IMG submission 187527) | Root nodule microbial communities of legume samples collected from California, USA - Siratro white BW (SPAdes) (version 2) | ecosystem: Host-associated > Plants > Roots > Nodule | place... | reverse complement strand
GCTTTTCTGTGGTTACATTTGTAGTTACTACAATGTTCCAGGTAATGAAGGTTTATTAGGAAGACTATAAGAGTGGAGGAAAAACAATCAAGAATATATTATCCACATGCAAAAAGAATAAGCCGCCATGGAACCACCTATGGATGGAAATGGTAGGGGAAGTAAGTACGCACACATGTTTCGGATCCAAGCATTCTCAAGCTCCGAAGCTTGGCAGAGATTATATACTAGTTTAGGTTGTTGGTCATTATGTACTTAGATTGAGAATGAAGGAATATGTTGGCAGAGAAGGAAACAATATATAATTGTCTTATATGATCTGGTATTACTTTGGTGGTGGTAATTGATGATATATTAGTGTCGCAAGTATTGAAGGTTGCACCAACACTGCATACATAAATAGTCTTTAATCCATTTTTTGTCTTCATCATGCATCAGTCGCCTTATTGTGTTACAACAAGGTTTTCTGCACTTGGTATCCAACTGATGGTAGTTCATCTCGTTCGTCCCAACCTTTTCAAGTGCTTAGTGTGAAAACAGATTTCCCACGTTTTGATGGTCTGGATGTGCTCCGTTGGATTTTCAAGGTCGAACAGTTTTTCAATTACTATAATACACCTAATAATCAACACCTCATTATCGTTGCAATTCATCTGGATAATGAGATGGTTCCATGGTTTCAAACGATGACCAGTAACAATTCTTTTCAAACCTGTTCTGATGATCTATTGGACTGTTTCATTGGTGGCCAAGCTGTATGAAGAGAAATACCTTTCTAAATCCAAACCTTACCAAACAAATACGTCCTCGAGGAACCACAACACTACCTATACCTCACCCTTATCTCGATCCCTAAAATCTACTAGTGTTCTTCCACTTCTGCTGCCTAACCCCAACCAACTGTAAACTCACACAAACATACCAATGCCATGAAACTATAGCATGCGTAAATGCAATTGAGTTGTAAAATGAGACTATACATGTGTTAAATCTGTGATAAAAAGTTCTCTTAAGTTATCGTTGTCCTAACAAGCAATATCTTTGGTTATACATCAAAGAGGATGATATCGTAGCCACCGAATCTGATCCTCATAACCCAACTCCGGAAAGTGACCGTGAAGGAATATAAGAACTCATAACAGAAGATATATGAATATTTTAATTTTCTTTAAACAAAGAGTAAAATAGACTTTTGTTTTGGATATGTCTATGCTCCATTGCTCTAGTTTTTTTATAAAAATATGAAGTAAAATATATAATTTCATAATACACTCTTCAAATTCATTATTCTTATAAGCTAATTAACATTAAAAAAAAAACAGAATTAAAATTAGTAATTATTATCGTGTTAAACAAAAATGCACATTTCTTAATCATGGTTATTGAGTTTAATGTTTAATAAATTTCTTCCTTAAACTCAAACCTTTATGATCTTTTGTTTCAATCATCTTCTTCAAGTTTTGAAACATAACTGTTGGTAATGGCTTTGTGGTAGAGTGGAGCATTTTTATTCCGTCTGTAAGTTACTTTTGAATAAATTTCTCTTTGTCTATAAGTTATTTTTGAATAAATTTCTCTTCGCTTCTTTTTCTAGAGCTGACTTTAAGGGAAATGTTACAAGCTTAGGGTAGCGTGTTTTCATGTAAGATTTTTGGAGTAAAGATGAATATTTGTTAGTTTATAAGTGTAATCATATATTTAGATTGTTGATAAAAGTATTTTATGTATGTTGAGAGCTTAAACTTGGATAAGCAAAGTTAAAAAAGGTAAAAAAATCTAATTTCAGTTATGATAAATGGTATAGTTTGTATAAGTGAAATTCTAAGTGAGATATATTATATGCTTAGTAGTTAAAAGAGTATAATGTTGCAAGTGAGTTAAATTGGTTTAAGATGTTTTTATTTGTATATATATATTTCGTATAATTTTTTTTTTTTTGAACAACAAAAAATGATATTAATGGGAGCACTTAAGGGGTACTCCAACCCTTATACACAAAACAGCGGAAACACTTAAACTAAAGTGAAAATCATTGACCATCTCCAAAATGATTCCGCTAATAAACACGAATAACCATTAAACCCTACACACCAATGCACCAAATTCGTAAAGCAAAATCGTTGACTGCGTTATACCTTTAATTATGCCTACATGTTTCATAATAGCATTCGTCGTGCTCTAGGTACTCCTGAATCTTCTGTCTTCACTCACCTGCAGAAATCAAGACCAGACAAAAACACAGCCACCCTACAGCCAGCAACCAACCACCCCTACCCCTTATTAATGGATGTCACCCATCTACAACATAACCCAAACCTACTACACAAGAAGAGAGCTAGATATTTGCTAAACACTGAGTAGGACATAAACACCAATCTGAAAGAGAACACTTTACTCCATTAGGTCTAAATTTAGCCAAGACCAACCTCTCAGTTGAGCCAAGACAATTATTTCTGAATCACCAACAACCTTATTATTAAACACCACATTGTTCCTGTGTTTTCAAATCTCCCAAACTATTGCTACCCACATACCTCTCCACACACTATTGACTTTCTTTCCGTACCATATTAAGTTAAAACTCATAAAGTGGCTGGCAGCAAAATTAGGCCTAATAGAATGTATACTTATCCATCTATCACAATTATCCCATATCTTTTGCGCGACTACGCACTCAAAGAGGATATGTTGTACTGTTTCTTTTGTACTATTACACAGCGGACACTGACTACTTAGCAGCAGAATTTGTCGCTTCTCCAGATTATCTCTAGTCAGCAACTTATCCAAAATTGCCCTCCACCCACACACTAGAGCAGGACCAGTCACTTTAATTTTCCAAATCAGTTTAAACTAAGGTCCGCCTACAAATTGGTCTGAATCCTTCAAGGCTGTATAGCCTGTCCCTACTGTGTAACTATCAGTGTCTCCTTCTGCCCAAAGCCACCCATCTAATAAGCCCCTATTCCATTTAGCAGTAGAAAATAATGCTAATAGTTGCACCTCTAATTCCTTCTCCCAATCATACAATCCTCTCCTCCAACACAGACCCGACCTCATACCTACCACACTATCATTCCCCTTCTCACTCATCTCTTTAACAATGTACTCTTTGTTTAGAGATAGAGAGTGTAGTCTAGGAAAATCATGCTTAAGCGTAACATTCCCGACCCATTTGTCCTCTCAAAACCTAATACACCTCTCATTCCCCAATCTCCAAGAAATCCTATTATCAAACCAGTTTGAGTCGTTCCCTACATCACAAACTCTACATAAGTCCTTCCACTAGGTAGAGCTTTTCCTATCAACCATGGTAAACCTCATGTCCCTCCATGATCCGTACTTAGAGTCTAAAATATCTCTCCATTTTCCCTTTACTTCTACCTCAATTCTCTACTTCCATTTAGCTAATAAGGCCGTATTGAATATACCTACATCTCTAATCCCCAAGCCACGTGTCTCAATAGGAGAGCATACCTTATCCCACGCTACTCACGCAATCTTTCTCCCCTCATGCCCCCAAACCGAAAGAAACTTAGCTTGTATCTTCCTTATACAATTACATACATCTGTCGGAGGTAGTGCACTAATAACAGACTTAAGAAGACAAATCTTGCCTACCATGGACAAAATTTTCCCTTTCCAAGAAGATAACCTATTGCTAATTTTCTCAATAATTGGTTTCCAAAATGACACCCTCCTAGGATTACCTCCAATAGTCATACCTAGGTAATTAAAAGGCAAATTCATCCGCCCACTATTTAAGCACTTAGAAAAAACCACCGAATCTACTTCACATAATCCTATGGTGCCAGTGGTACTCTTATGGAAGTTAACTTTCAGACCAGAGACGAGCTCAAAACAGCGGAGAATCGCTTTAATAGCCAAAACATAGTGGAGATGCGGTTGACAGAAGAACAATGTGTCATCCGCAAACAGTAATAGTCTAACTTCCACATTCTTATGTCCTACTCTAACCCCTTTCAAGATTCCAATTTTAGATGCATCCCTTACTAACCCCGCTAGCCTTTCCACAACTATGATAAAAAGAAACGGTGCTACTGGATCACCTTATCTAAGCCCCCTTCTTGGTTTAAACTCGTTTGTAGGGCTCCCATTAACCAGGACCGAAATAGTAGCAGAAGCAAGACAGGTTTTAATTCATCTAATCCATTTATGATTGAAGCCTAATATGTCCATCATGTACATCAGAAAATCCCAATCCACTGAATCATAAGCCTTCTCAAAGTCCACTTTCACTACTACCCTTTTACTTTTTTCTTTCCTCAAATAGTGTACTGATTCACTAGCAATTAATACATTGTCGAAAAGACCTCTACCACTAAGGAACGCCGTTTGATTGTTGTGTATAACCTTCGGTAAAACCCCTTTAAGCCTATTCGCCAACACTTTAGCAATGACCTTATAAATACAACTCACTAAGGATATAGGTCTATAGTCATTCATAATAGATGGATTTTTCCTCTTCAGTATCAAGGTAATAAACGACGCATTACATCCCCTCAAAATAAACCCTCTATTCTGAAAACTATGTACAACAGTAGTGAATCAGCCCCAATAATATCTCAATTGTTCTAAACAAAATGAAAATTGAACCCATCTGGACCCGGACTTTTAGAGCTACCACATTGGCTCACAGCGTCTAAGATTTCAGTATCACTAAATCTACCACATAACACATCATTATCCTCATTAGAGATCATCTTAATTGCACCCCATCTAGATTTAGACCTAACTTCAGTTGCGCACCAAACCTGATTTCAAAATGGTCTTTCACTGCGCTCTTAACCTGCTCAGGTCATCACACCATTCCCCATTTAAGACAAGACCCTTAATATCATTACTGATCCTCCTCCACCTGAGCGTAGAATGAAAGAATTTTGAATTTTGATCTCCTTTAGCTAACCAATCTACCCTAGACTTTTGTCGAAGCATAGCATTCTCTTTTTCTGATAAAATCCTAAGGTCACCTAGTAACTGAATCCTTTTTATCCTCATGAATTCTTGTAAATTTCCTTCATCATCATACTGGTCTAAAGCATCAATTTCATGAAGGAGTTGTTGTTCTTTCAATTTGTCACTGTTAAAAGCCTCTACCACCCAACTTTTCACTTCCTTTTTAACCTCTTTCAATTTCAACTTAACCTTTTCCAAAGGATTTCCACAACCAATATCCAAGTCCCAAGCACTTTTCACAACCTGCTTAAAACCTGCTTCATTTTGCCATACATCAAAATATCTAAAGGGCTTGGGTCCCCAATCAACCAATTTATTCTTTACTACTAGAGCACAATGATCAGACACTTGTTTGGAATGCACAAATTGCGTGGTTCCTGGCCATTTCTGCATCCATGTTTCTGACACTAAGACTCTGTCCAATCTACTCCTAGATGTGTCATTAGGTCTATACCAAGTAAATAGCCTCCCAACAACAGGAATATCAAACAATTGGCACGTGTCTATAAACAGATTAAACCTATCCATTTCTAACCTATCCACTCTAAGTGCACCTATATCTTTTCTTTCACTTGGTTCCCATACGGCATTAAAATCTCCCATTACACAACACGCTTTGTTTTGATACCTAGCCATATGATTTTCTATATCACCCCACACTTTGAACTTCTCGCTATTAGAACAAGGTGAGTAAACATTAATAATAACCACAGAAATAGTTTGTTCACGCCCACTATATTTGTACTCCCCCTTTACTATAACAAATCCTTTTCCTTCGTCTGAATTTGTACAAATAAACTCATGTTCAATTCCACATTGTTAGAATCCCCCCACCCTCTTTATGTACACCTCTGTGTATCCACTTGATAAGATTAGATCCCCATACCGAGTAGCATTTCTGATCATTTAAAACAGATACCTTTGTTTCCTGAATACAGACTATACCTGGTTTCTCCCTGTTAATAAGACCTTTCAAGTAGTTCCACTTAGCATCCCCCCGAGACCCCTAATGTTCAAACTAATTAAACTCATAACTCATAGTTATCCTTCTCACTACAATACTTCCTAAACAGTGCACTATTCCTACCTTCCATCTCCTGAAATCTCTGAATCACTCTCTCGTCGTCCCCGACACACTAAACCCCCAACTTCTTAGCTATGTCCCATAACTCATCTTCTCCCCCAATTATATCGTCTATAAATCTTCTATTGCAGTTTAAAATGTTCGAATCAGAGACAGAATTATTAATGGACTTAGTAGAGGAAGATTTACCTGACCTTGGGGATGGAATTAGGGACTCCAATGATCGTGGCGCAATTCATTTCATCTTTCGTTTGCCTTTAACTTTACTGGATTCACCCCTCCATTGTGGAAATGTAGTGACAAAATTGGCGGGATCCAAAGCTTCGACGTTAATGAGGGCAATATTACCTTCTTGCTCCAAGTAACCCAGCTCGTCATCAATTACAGGTGCTCCGACTGTGCCACGGTCCCCCCCAATTCCAGCAACTGCGCAATTGAAAGCACCATTGCCAAGTATTTCACCTTGTTGTTGCGAATCATTCACCACTAATACCTCTTTAGAACTCACGTTATCGTTATCAGCATATGCTTCCTCGATTTGCTTTAGTGGGATTTTACCTTCTTTGCAAGAGTATGCTCTATCCACATCACAATCTCCTTCTGGGGCAATTAATTTTCGAACATAGGCCTCCAGCCCAGTAACATCATACCTAATAGCTAGACGATTACACTCCTCCACATTGTATATGGGCTTAGCTTTACTTGCATCCAAAGCCCATTTAAGGTCTACAGCGAATAAAGTATGTGCAACCGTTGATCCTTCTTGAAAATTGTTCCGTTGGGAGCCTTCCCACTCATAGCAAAGCAAAAGATTGCTATCTTGTACACCCTCTGCCAAATTCGCCAATTCTGTGTTACTGTTGTGCAGCACAACGGTCTCCTTACTTACTAGCCATGCAGTTTCCATAATTGTGTTAGGAGTGTATCCTTGGCCCTCAGTACGACACAGATCATGTTCTCTAAGTGGTAATACTTCCTTTCCACGTGGTTTAGGACTTTGTCGGTCACCGGATTTCGTTGCACCTCCTCCCGCCAGCTCGTCGTTGTAGCTATGATTGCTACTGTTGTCGTCTCCTTCATGCAAGCACCATTGATCTTGCTCAGATCGTTCACTTCCTTCTACTCATGATGCCACTATCGAACTAGACTCCGACGACATCTCCCCTTCATACCTACCCCAATACGGTGCACCTATGGTCTCTGCCACCTCCTCTTGTAGCATAACCCAATAGACATGGTCGTTCATCTTAATACGCCGTGTCCGACATCGGTGTTCTTACTTTCAACCTGGCATACTCTAGCCTTTCCCATTCCAATGTAGCTTCGTCCACCTCGACCAAAGCACCTACATAATCAGCAATTTGTGCAAAGCATTCAACAGTCCATAGTTGTAGCGGTAAACGCGACATCTTGTCCAAACCACTTTACTCCCACGCAGATCCTTCTCACTCCATGGCTCAATAACTTCAAAGACTTCAGCCAAGGCACTCAAGTTAGTTGTAACAATATCCTTGAGTTGGGTTCCATCCTGACCTGTAAGCAATACTGCTTTGTCTCCCAAGTATCTTACTCTGATAGAACCCAGTCCCAGACGCATCATCTCCTCTCTTAAAACTTCCATTCTCTTGTATACCCTCATTGTGCCCACCCAGCTGTCAACCAACCAGACTGGTCTCACTGTTGGAACTTTGAGTGAATGGCCTTTCCATGCAGATTCCTCTTCGCCTCCACTAGGACGTCCACGATTAACCTTTTCAGCGCCTTCCTTAGCATTCCACACTTGCCTTAGTTTCGGTTTTGCTATCACAGTTTCTAACGCTCTCGGTTTGCGCCTATTCTGTGCGACTCGTTGGCTATCTTGGCCCTTGTAATATCTAGGTACGTTCACGTAAAGTTTCATATCACCTATTCTAATGGAATCCAACTCCTTCTCTAATCTTTCCACATTTTTTACATCGTAAAACCGAACAAAGCCAATTTTGTATCCCCATCTATTCAACTTCCTCGCAACGAAAACTTCCTTCAATCTGCCCCCACGTTGAAAGAGTTTCCACCGATCCTTCTCTCCAAGTTAACCAGAAAGTGTGAAAAAAAGAAGGTGGTTACATTCCACGGTAAAGATTGAATCATAGTTCTTAAAGCTATTAGTTTGTACCAACACAAATGAATTAGGCTTTTATTTAACTGAAATGAAAGATGAAAAAAGAAAGAAAAAGGGAAGAAAATAGGGATAAGGAATGGTTTAGTAAGGTGAAAGAAAGAAAATAATAGTGTGGTTCTCATAAGTTTGAGTTCTTTAGGGCAAGAATGTCACATAATCAATGTATTTTGTCATCAAGTGTTTAAGTTTCTCCTACTTCTAATCTTTAACTACCTTGTAGAAATACTATGGTCTGAATTTCATTATATGTGAGAGAAGGGGTCGTTCTCTATTTATAGTAGTCATCTTAGAGCCCTTAACCTCTGTAAGTGTCAAAGTAAATTATATTAGGCCCATACTCTAATAATTATGTTTGATGGTCTAATTAGCCCTCTTATTAATAAATTATTAGGTAGTTTCTCAAATTTCTGAGGTTTGACGTGTAGAACATTCCAACCATATGTTGGTTGATAAAAGAACCATACTAATATCTGCTTTAAAATCTTTAGCATAAAGTTTTTAATCCAATAATATAGTTAATGTTTGGTTTAATTAAAGTGAAGAAAGAGAAAGAAGAAAGGAAAAGAGAAAAAATTAGGAAAAATGAATGGTTTAACAAGGATAAAGAAGGAAAATAATAGTGTGGATAAGAGATGTTTGAGTTCTTAGAATGTAAAAAAGGAAAGAAAATAAAAATTCATATAAATATCACATAATCAATACATTTATCTAATACAAACACAACCTAACCACTCTAATTTGTAGCATCAATTCTTCAACTATCGTGGATTCAAACATTTATGTACGGTTTATTTTGATTAGGGGTGGCTCAAGGCTCAAGCAAGTAAAGCAACTGCTTTAGGCCTCAAGATCTCGAAAGCCTCAAAAAAATTTAATACTATTACATTCTTATAAAATTAAAAATATATTTAATTTTAAAATTACACTAAAAAATAATATTTGATTAAAAATTTAAAATATCTTAACTGACTTACAGTTTACATGGATACTATAAATATTCTTTAATGATTTTATGGATACTATAAATATTCTTTAATCACTTTAAATTTATATTGGTACCATAAATATTTATGGAACTTTCTTGTAATAAATTAATAATTTTTAAAAAAAAATTGAACAGTCAATAAATCCTATGTATTAGAACTTTGTAATTTTATTTCTATCTCTTTCTAATATTCCATCAGATTTCATTTATTGATATATGTCCTCCTCCACTTATTTATTATTTCATATTTTGACTCTTCTACTTGTCTCATTCCTTTATCTGACTTATTCACTTATCTCTTTCATTTCTTTGACTCTTTCATTAGTTCTTCCATAATATTGTTTCACTTTGGGTTTTTTATTGTTATTAGGTCATCTTCCAATTCCAAATTTGTTTTATCATTATCATTTTATATTATGCATTTATGTGTATATCTTTATTTTGAGACTTGAAGCTCTAGATTGAAGAATCAAAATTTGTGAGTTTGTGTTCAGTTTTGCTCTTTTTTGAGTGCATCAGGTAAAAATAATATCAGATTAATGAATTGATCTCAATTTTTTTTATTTTTATTATTGTTTAATTGATTTTAAAATAATTTGTGCAGATTGGAAGTTTAGAATTTATAAATTAAATTTAAAGACTTATACAATATGGAAAGATAGTAGACAAGATATTGGGATCAAGTTGATTGGTTTGACAACAAGGTTTTATGTTTTTAACTTAGTCTTATTTTATATACTTATAAATTATATTCAATATTATATATTATAGTTTTTAATTTTATATAAAATATACAAATATGTCAACTAGAAGATATGAATCAGATTATTCAAAACTTTAAAAAGTGAGAAGAATTAAACTTTAAATAAATTTTAGATAAAAATATCATAATTTTAATTATTTTATTAATTTGAAAAAGATCTCATTTTTTAATTTGCTTTTGACCTCCTAAGATCTTGAGCCGTCAGTGATTTTGACTGAAGTGAAAAAGAAGGAAAAAAGAAAAGAAAAGAAATATAGAAAATAACTAAAATTTACAAGGTGAAAGAACTAAAATAATAATGTGGATCTCATAAGTTTGTGTATTCTTTTTGTAAGGAATGTGAAAAAAATAATATACATATATATATATGTTATTATTTTCTTGTATCAATTGTTCACCTAATTTTATTCAAAATTAATGTAATTAAATTCTGACCTTGTTAACACCATCCAATTAATATTAATATAATTAAAATTCAAAACAAATTACGAGGTCTCTTATGGCATTTATGCTGCTCTACATCCATTTTAAATGAAGAGACTCTTAGTCTATACCTTTGCTATTCTTACTTGGGTTTCATTTCAAATTCAATTAAAATAAAACTAAATTAATTTAATTAAGCCACTTTTAACCATCTCTTTCTCTTCTTGCCAAATTCAAAATGGTTCATTTTGTAAACATATTAACAAATAGATTGATTTCATTACAATATTTCATATAATTTTTTTTAATTATGTGTGTATGTTTTGTTTGTTTGTGTTTATGGAGTTTGTGACTTTAATTTGAATCTCTTTTGGATACTAGCTGTTTTTACATAGAATTTACATTGTTATTACTCCTCCATAGTATATCCTATACATCACTTCCTACTTTTAATTAGTTTTCATGTAATACATTAAGTAGAATAGAAAAGATGAGACTATACAGACTTAAATAGTTTTGTACCAAAGATGGTTAAATCATCCCTCATATACTTTATTTTATTTCTCTTATTTATTTTTTTTACAAAAATTATTATTATTATTATTATTATTATTATTATTATTATTATTATTATTATTATTATTATTATTATATGTATGTTTTAAAGAAATAAAATCCATATAAGTTCTTCACGATTCTACTCATAATCTCGATTTTAACTACCTTAGATCATATCATAAATTAAATTATCAAATCTATTTTATTTTCAAATATATTTTTATAATAAACCAAAATAAAATAATATTAGTAATAATAAATAAATAAATATCATAATAAAATACTTTCTCGTCATTATTTTCAACTAAATAACCACGTATTTTTTTTTTCATCTTTTCATTTTCACTCATTTATTTCTATTGTTTTATTTATTATTTGAGATATTCTTAAACAAATTTAAATTATTATATTTTCTATACATTGAAACTCTCGAGAATAAGTGGAAACATTCGCCTCATTTCTCATCTATTTCTTTTCAGTAATTTTTATTTATTTGTTTGAGAAATATTTAACCAAATTTAAAATCTTATATTTTCTATATATTTAAAATCTCAACAATCAATGAAACAAAGTTGAAGTGTGATATGAAATATCATGAAAGTATACATCTATTTACACGATAATTTATTTCTATGATCCTTATAAGAATTACCAATTAATAAAACATAATTATGCTTCCAATACAAAAAAAAAAAAACTTTTATAAATTAACTTATTGAAAAACTGTTTTTAATTTTTTTCTTAGAAGTCTTTATAGAGAAACTGGTTTAAACAAATATGTCACTAATTAAAAAACTGATTGCTACCATAAAGGTAATAATTATATTTAGGCTTCAAATAAATTATGTTTTTATTTTCATATTTTAAATAATTTATTTAGTATTAGATGATAAAGTTAGAGACTCATGGACTGACATAGTGTTTATACGTACATTCTCAGCTGATATTAGAAAAATGAAGTGTTTGTCGTGGGAGAAAAGACTTCGACAAAAAACTTATGGGATAGTAGGCCAAATATTTGGATATCAATAATCCAAACATGGAAAACATAAGCAATAGGCTTGAAATGTGGGAGAGAAAACCCAAATATAGTGACAAGGCACCATCCCTGATATGCTTCAGGTCTTTCTTGTAGCTACAGTAATTGCATCCTCTATAGCTTCAACAAAAGTTGCAATCTTGTATGTGAAAAAGCCTACTAGCATTGGTATCAATTCTAAGTGCATAGATCAAAATTCTGGAACCAGAATCCTGTAATCAGGAGAAACTAAGATAAGTAGGTTCACAAACAAATACAAATGTACATTATTCACCTAATTCTTAAAAGAGAAGAAGTGCCATAAGACCTACAAATCATTGGCAAAAATGGCATCCAATCAAATACATCATCCAAACATCAATGCATTCGGATATCTTGTCTAGGTAACAACATATATATAAGGCAATCAAAATACTTGGAAAGGATATTTTCCATGATATGATTGCCTATTATTCAAAATTTTTCTCAGGAAGTTGGCAAAAAAGGAAAAGAAAAATTAAGTCTCAAAAATAAGTTCAATCAAATGAGACAGAAAAAACAAAATCATGACAAGAACCATACCTGGAAAAACTAAACCCTTGATCAAGAATATTTGTTTTTCAAATTGAATTGACTTAATTGACAACATAATAAATGTTGCAATTATGAATCAAAAAGAGGACTTACGCATTCCAGCGGTTATAGACCATGACTAGAACAACAGGAACCAGTAATCCTGGCTGCCCAATTGCTCCCCTGCATGTAACATCCAATAAGTCTATGTTGTTTCTAACAAAAACAAGGTGAAAAAACAAAACCGACCATGTCCACACTTTTTGAAATAAAAATGAGCAACACATTGTTTGAATCTAATTCTGACCAAGTTGACTTGTTGAAGAGAAACTGTGAAAGACATCTGATAGGATATTTTTATGGGGTTGGCCAATACAATACAAGACTCAAGTTTTATCTACAAATGAAACCAAATTCTGAATGGTAAATCTATCATCTACAGAAGTACTTGACAAGAGCCTTTGCACCATCAGTTCTTAGCGAGTCCACACTACTTCCCAGCATGCGAATGTACACCAAAGAACCAAGAAAGCCAGCTCCAAAACTGAATACATGAAAGAAAAATATTAAACAAATGAATAAACCTTACATCTTTCTTCTTTGATGTT
>Ga0209489_108886_pt1 | contig 13152 bp, 9 predicted proteins | sample SiratrowhiteBW_FD_187527 | JGI IMG/M metagenome (GOLD analysis project Ga0209489, IMG submission 187527) | Root nodule microbial communities of legume samples collected from California, USA - Siratro white BW (SPAdes) (version 2) | ecosystem: Host-associated > Plants > Roots > Nodule | place: USA... | reverse complement strand
AATCTCCAAAAATAATATATATATATATATTCTATAAATTCAGTTGACTTTTTTTAAGCATTTGTAGTTAATATTAATTATATTATAATTTGAATTATTGATTGTATATTAAAATTATAATTTATATATTAAAAAATTGTTTTTTTAATTTTAACTAGAATACAGTGAAAGCATGTATTTTAGTCTCTACACTTTCAGTAAACAGAATTATCTAATAACCCTGTACTTTTAAATTGATAAATTTGGTCCTTATATTTTTTAAAAGTGAAAATTTATATCTAATTTATTATCTATGAAAATTAAAAAAGATGTCAAAACAAAAAGTAACTCAACATTTTTTTTAAACAAAAAAGCACACATGTCTTTAATGTTTGAAGATCAAATTCCTTTACCTGAAAGTACTATTATCTTCATCATGTCTAGTTGAAAAGTGTAGATAGAAACTAAAAACTATTTTTTCTTTAATATAATGTATATATTAAAAAGATTTAAATATTATAATTTTAATTACATAAAATAAATATTTGTTTGTATAGTACACATATTAGTTATTGTAAAACTTAAACCCATCCAATCCAGTGTTACATGCAAATGTTTGCAGTATAATATTAGAAGGTAAAAATAAATATCACCTGAATAAAAAAAACTTGTTAGCAGTGTGCTATTTGGTTGTATTAAGGATTGAGGCATGGTATTTGGTTTAAACATAGAGTCGCGATTAGAAATATTATTTTTGTTTAAAATGAATGGAGGTGGTGAGTGGAAGATTTGTGAGTTTTTATAAAGAGAGCATGCTTGTTTTTGGGCTATGCTTGTAGCCTTTACAAAATCAAGAAAAAGAAAAGGGTGTAATAGTAAAATAGCAGTTTGACACTCCACCAAACCACCTCATACACTTAGTAACTTACTTCATTCTCAAACATGGGCCTCCATCAAGAAAGCGAACATCTCCAACTATGCTATAGCCCCAATAGTCTTTACCTCTTCTTTTAATTTTCTTTTCTTATCATATTAGATGAAATAATCATAAAGGTAATAATCATAAAGGTACACAATTATAGCATTAAAATTTCATCACATGGTCATAATGTTATTTACTTATATTATACAATACATATGGTTTGGCTTGAGATATCCTCATTTCTGCATAAAATAATATGATATCGTCAACTAAGAAAACATGGGTGGGAGTGGGAAAATTACATGGCTCAACCATGGAGAAGATCTTATCGCGCTGTCTCAAAGATCTCCTTCCCTAACCACCCTTTTAGAGTTGAAAAACCCACTTGGTTGCCATTGAGGTATATGATCAATTTTGCAGTGTGCAAAATAAATTCCAGCCAGCTATGAAAGGCTTTCAGGAAACTAATAAAAAAAAATGAGTTGAGAGTGTTCAAGGATTTCTTAAGGTCTACTTCAATAGCGGTTACAGTCATGAGGGACACCAGCCAAATTTTCAAGTGAACGAGTCTCTTGAATACATACAAATCATGAAAACTCTATGCTTGTCTTCATCAATAAAGTCGATACCAGTAAAAATAATTTACTTGTCATTTTAATTTAAAACAATTTTAAGCTTCCTATAATGTGTTGAAGTGCTAGATATTATATCACTGAAACAATAAACTTTATATGAGAAAATAAAGTTTTTAGTTAAATTTTATGTAATAAAAGTAAGTTTTACTTTTGACAAAACTTTTAATAATGTTCATATTTCTTACAACTGTTCTATAATTTGTAACATGCATTAAATAAATACACATATATTAATATCAAATGGATCCTTTTTATGAAATTTTCAGAACACTCACGAGTACATGCTTGCGTCATTTATTTATCTTTTTACCAATATATGGGTTTGGGACCCCATTATGATCTTGGGTTTCCTAAATCTATAAACTTTGATGGAGGTGAACATGGATTTAGTCATGGATCTGTGTTGTCCCAATTCAATGGATGGTGATGAAAAAACACCTTGCAAGTTTCTAAGAGACAAAGCAATTGTACAACAATTAAGGGTGTCAAGTTTTTTGGACTCAAGTATGAGTTTCTAGTAAGTGGGTGAAATTCTGGTTAAATTATTGTACAAAAAAAGAAAGATGTTATCAAGTGATTTAGAGCATGTTGTAGTAAAATTTTTGAAGCTATTATGCTACTGTTCTTAAACTCCTGTTAAATCATCTATAAAAATATAATCTTGTGTTCAAAATATTTATGTCTTTGTACGAAATGAGTGTATTATAGATTCCATATTAAATAAGAATAAAGTTATATTATAATATAAATAAGTGAAATAAATTTTAATTTATTCAATCAATTTTGTGAAATTAAATTAGACTTATAAAGTGTTTTAATTTTTTAACATAATATTTTTTTCCTTCTTTAATACAAAGTAGCTTTTTTTTTTGTTAATATAACTTGTTATACTAATCATACTTTAAATTTTCTCCATCTACATTACAAGATTTGAGCTTCGAGTTGATTTTCTCACAATAATTAGCATTTCACAACCTTTTCACAACTCAGTTTTTAAGAACAATGTACTTATTAAAGAAAAGTACTCTTTTATAAGTGTGAAGCGAAAGAAAAAAAATATTAAGTAGTCTTTTGGAATGTGAACATTTTATTTAAATCACAGCTTTATCACACTTGTTAAAAAAATATTGTCTAATTGAAAAAAGAAACAAATTAGAGACAAGTTTGATCATACTTTTGAAAATTGTAAATCTTTTTTTTTGAAAAATGACATGCACGTGGTCCTCTTTCTTTTTAAAAGTATTATTTCCCAACTTTACTTTGCCTTCATGCAGAAGTGCTCATGGAAGGGAACAAAAGAAGGAAGTCTTGTGTCGTTTTCTAAATAGCTAATTTTTTCTTTTCCTTTTCCTTTTGGTTTTCCTTTTCCTTTTCTCTCTTCTACAAACCGTTATTGAAGGACCTACGATATAACTTCAAATGGGGTTCAAGATTTTTTTTTAGATGGAAGGGTTTAATTTAATGAGAATGTGCAAAAAATTAAAATTTAAGATGGCCATTGACTCAATACTTGCCCAATAGGATCTTAATGGAAAAAGTTTATCCACCCATATTCGAGGCTTATAATTATTAAATGTATTTGGATTTTCAGTTAGAAAAATAAATTAAGTTGAATTTAATTAAAATTGAAAAGAAAACAATTACTTGTAATTTTCATATTATGAAAAAAGGCAACTAATTGATAATATGTTTAATGGAAACTAACACTTGATTGGAATGTTTCAACCAAAATCCAATCACAACTAAATATTTTTAATTAACATGCTCCTCTTATTCTCCAGCTAGGGACAGTCTGTTGAATTTGAAATTTGGGAATGGGAAAGAAATACTAGTCAACTGGTATTAGCGGACTTGATTTAATATTTTTTATTTGATATTTGACATTTTAAATAAGAAAATAAAAATAGTTTTATAAAAATAAAATTTATTTAGATAATATGGATGTTCTATGAAAACATAATATATATATATATATATATAATATTTATTTTTTAATATCTTATATTATATAAATTTTATGTGTTGATCTATAATTATTGAATATGATTGAAAAATTTATATTAAGTATATTTAATATAATAATTAAAATTGTATATACTATTATCTTTGTTTTCTATGACTTACTTTTCATTCTATTATTTACATAAACATTTCTTATTATTATATTAGATACATGATTTGCAGATTACCAAACCTGTAAGTTATATTTGTTTTATTTTACCTTTTGGATGAATGAATAAATAATATATTATGTTTAATTTCTTTTTGAAAAAACTCATCATAAATATGATTAAGTAATTATACATAATCCTATGTGTGAAATTTCTAGCTTTATATTGGTGTTACATTATATAGTTCTCTATCATTGATAATTATATTAAATGATAACAAATAATACATATGTACATAAGTATTACTATAAATTTAATACGTATATTTTAAAATTAAAAAAATATAATTTTATAATTTTATAATTTTATAATTATTTAGTATTAATATTTGATTGAATAATTAATTGTATTGGTATTTGTCATTTTTGATTTGATCAGTGATTAGACACTTTCAATTTAAATTTTGAGTACTTGATAGAACCTTAGTACAGTGTTTGTGATTAATCGGATGCTTTTTATAAAATAATTAAGAGTTAGAAAATCATTTTGTCCATTTCAAAGATAGGAACTTCTTACAAATTAAATTAATTAGCAGTCAAAATTTTAATATGATATATATTCGTATTTTTATAATTTATTTTAATAAATGATTCAACGTTATTATTCACATAAAACAACAAACTAGTTATTAAAAAGTATTATTTCAATAAGTAAGATATTAATTACTCTTTTTAATTTATTATTAAAAATCTTAAACTCAAATTATTTGTAGAGTTGAACGATAGGAAGTTGTGGTTGGGGTTGGGTCCCGCCACCTTGTTGAGATTAAAAAAGAAGTGAGTGTGATTATCATAATTATTGGAATTGGAAATAGGTGGGCCCATCCAGTTGTGCCTCACTCCAAAGAGAAGAGTTGCAACGGACACTATTGTCTGTGTTTTGTTTTTTGGACGGTCATGGATCCCGTAAAACGATCACCGTCCAAGTGGAGAGAAAGACACGTGTCCTCCCACATTTCATCGCCTTATATCACCCAAAAGATCTTGTGCTCTCACTAACCTTAGCTTTGTCTGTATCAGTATCTCAGCGTCTCAACTCCTTTACTCATATCAGTAAATCTTTGTGGATTCCTTTGGTTTGAAGCGAAAAATGGGTGCTCTGGATCACATCTCTGAGCTCTTTGACTGCTCCAATGGCAGTTCCAAGCTGAAGAAGCGGAAGCAATTGCAGGTATTCTTGATTATTACTTTAGCATGAGATGAGATAGATCCACATAGGAGAAACTAAGTTGAGTTTGTTATATATTGTTATTGGTATGATGTTTTTGCGTGAATGAATGAATCAGACGGTGGAGGTGAAAGTGAAGATGGACTGCGAAGGGTGTGAGAGGAAAGTGAGGAAAGCGGTGGAGGGGATGAAAGGCGTGAACCAGGTGGATGTGGATCGGAAGGCCAACAAAGTCACGGTGGTGGGCTACGTGGAGGCCTCTAAGGTGGTGGCCCGCATAGCTCACCGCACCGGCAAGAAAGCAGAGCTCTGGCCATACGTCCCCTACGACGTCGTTGCGCACCCCTACGCACCCGGGGTGTACGATAAGAAAGCCCCCTCCGGTTACGTGCGAAACACCGATGATCCTCACTATTCCCATCTCGCACGTGCCAGCTCCACCGAAGTCCGCTACACCACCGCCTTCAGCGACGAGAACCCCTCCGCTTGTGTTGTTATGTGACGATCTTTCTTTTGCCCTTTCATATTTCCCAACTTTTCTGTCTATCGTGTTCCACTTCATTGTATATTAGTATTTTGGTTTTCAGAATCTGCGCTCAATCAACTTTTTTTTCATAATATTTCAATTATTTTGTTTTCTTTGCTCCGATTTGCTTTTATCCATATCTTTCTCTAATGGATACTAACTAGTAATTCAAATTCAGAGCTACAGGGTGATAAACTCTTGAAACAACTGTAGGAGAAGTTCCTACGCCTTTATTCATATATGCCAATCATCTCTTCGACTATCTTTCTTTTTCATGGATCTTGCTTCAATTATCAATTCATAATGGAAGACCATGGACATCATCTTTTACTTTAAACCAAACTTTAAGCATTTATGAAATATTTGTTATTTATCTATTCTTGAAGCATTAATGGATCATAAATCCTTCATTTGGTCATTTTCTTTTCACTATTTCTACTTATTGTTCATTTGTTCTTAACATCACATTTATAATTTAAACTTAAATTTCTATTTCACATCAAACTTATTATCTTTCTTTTTTAATTTTAAATATGTTAAAAAAAAAAAAAAACTTAAGGCTATGTGTGGATCATGAAACTGATTTCTTGTTATTTTTTTGTTGATAACTTTTTTTTCGGAAATTTTGGTAATATTTGAATTTATAGGTTTTGTTCATAATTTGAAATAATTAGCAATCTTTTGTTATGGACTATCACAAAATAAATTTGTTGTTTAGGTGACAATGTATTTACTTTAAATAATCATGTAAAGGAAAATTTCTCTTCATATTTGTAACTAGGCTTTAAGGGAAACAATTATTCTAACATTGAATTTATGCGTTTCAAGCAACAAGTTATACGCTCAAAGCTATCAGAAAAGCAATATTTAAAACTAATGACATATCGGTCACAAACTATGACGTCATTTTTATAAAAAAAAACTTTAAATGGCATAAAACCTCTTTCTACACAGTAATTATATTTCTCACCAACAATCCAAAATGTTCTAATATGAAAACCTGACATCAATTTCAGTAATCATTTAATAAATGAAATTAGAAAGTTATAGAAAATAACAGATAAAAAATTAAATCAAAACGAAATCCAATTTATCAGCATACTCCCTCCCTTCTCTCTTACCCAATAATATTTCCACTACAGGATTCTCATTGTTTTCCTACATCAACCATAATTACAATTACAAATATTTTAAATTTGTGGTAAATAAGCACTTTAAAATATATAAAAAGTGTTTGTTTATAAATATTATAAAATATAAATCATATTCTAAATTATAACCATCCGTTTAAGTTATAATATATATATTTTTTAACTATTAATAATTAATTAATTAATTATTAATTTTGATATAAAGACGAAATGGTAACTGTTTTTAGGTCGGAACGTAGATGGAAACAAATAAATAGCAATATATAAAGTATATAAAAGATAATTTTGTTGAACGAACATCCAAAGTAGTAAATGAAATATATATTAAAAAAGACAAAAACTTATCGAAGTTAATTTTATATACACTTCAGGGTAAGCATTTTAAAATCAAAATATCCGACAATTAGCCTTGCCTTTTAAACGAATTGTTAACAAAGCCAATATTTTATCTTTCACAATAACCTATAATAGAATGGGATTAAAAAATTTACATTTTCAATATATTTTAATTAAATCCATATTAATTATAATTCACTTTAAATTTTGACATGTTTATAAAAAAAAAATTGATTTAAGGGGTAGTTAGATTTGAGACTTATGGATAAAAAATTATGATTAAAAAGATAGGCTCGATTAAAAAAATAAAAATAAACTAAATTATTGATAGGATATTATCCGCAAACCAGTTTTCATTCAAATTTGTCATGTTAAGTGTTTGTTTAGAATAACTCAACTTAAAATAATGTCCTAAATTACAATGTTTAAAACAATTATAAAAAAAAAAACAGAAAAACTATCTTTCATATTTATAATTAAATAAGAAAGTGGGATTTTTGTTTAGCAAAATCTATGTTATATGATTAAGAAATTAAAACATGTAAAAGGAAGACTGAGAAAAAGATAAATTATGGTTAAAAATAATATAAACACAACGTGTATAAAATATTTTAAAAAATAGATAATTTGAAAGAGTTCAATATAGATCGATGTTGTTTATTTTTTTAGAATAGTGGAATTTTCTATTTTAAAAGCTGTTGAGTAAATGTAGATAGATCGAGCTAAAAAATAGAGTAAATGAGGAAATATTACAGTCTTTTGTGGTTAAGAATAACATGATCACATAAAAATAAGATAAAATAAAGAAAGCCCCACCAATGAATGGTAACAAAATGCGCAAAATAATGGGTGAAAGAGCAAATTTGTCTGCAACGATTGACACGTATTGGTGTGCGAGTAGTATATAAGAGAAGTTCATGCAATGAGCAAATCAGCTTCTGGGTACCTCTCTCTCTGCGTCTGAGAAGGAGGAACCTTGCATTGGCTCACTCAAAGTCTCCTTTCAATTCACATGCAAATAAGTTAGAATGATGGAACACACCAAAAATACCATGGCTCGCACCCTTCTTTTTATGGCCCTGCTTTCCATCATTGTGGTTGCGGCCCATGCACGTGGTGGACATAAGGCAAGGTATGGTCGTCACTTGACCGCTCACAATGTCACTTACGATGGTAAGTCCATGTTCATAAACGGAAGGCGCGAGTTGCTCTTTTCTGGTTCCATCCATTACCCACGAAGCACACCAGATGTAAGCCACTTTTTTCATATTCATATAGTAATCTTGTATTTTCATGCAAAGTAAAAAAAAACATATGGTTCATTACACATTTGTGTCCATGAATAATGCAGATGTGGCCTATCCTTCTTGATAATGCAAGACGCGGAGGCATAAATGTCATTCAAACCTACGTGTTTTGGAATGCACACGAGCCCGAACAAGGACAGGTCAAATATTTGTCGTCTCTTGATTCAATTGCTTTGGTATCAAAAAACTCAAAACGGTGTTGTGAAAATGTTTTTTTTTGTTGTCAATATGCAGTTCAACTTTGAAGGTAATTATGACTTGGTGAAGTTTATTAAGCTCGTTCAAGAACATGGAATGTTTGTCACTCTTAGGGTTGGACCCTTCATCCAAGCCGAGTGGAACCACGGGTAAAACGTCCATTCATGAAGTTGATTTCAAAATGCATGATTCCTTTCCTTTGTTATTCTCAATCTCACTCTTATTCCTGATTTGTTCATCAGAGGACTTCCATACTGGCTTAGAGAGGTTCCTGGCATCATTTTCCGCTCTGACAACGAGCCTTATAAGGTAGTCTCAATCCTCCATATATAATTCATGGAAATTGAATACACAATTTAAGCACTAACATGAAAAATATTTTAATTTGAAGCAACACATGCAAGCATTCGTGACGAAGATTGTACAAATGATGAAGGATGAGAAGCTCTTTGCTCCCCAAGGAGGACCCATTGTCTTAGCTCAGGTTTTTATTTTTTAACGAACCTTATGTTTAATTTCTTTTGAGTAATCAACGTACGTAAACAAGTGACATTATTCAATGGTTGCAGATTGAGAATGAGTACAACCACATTCAACGTGCATATGAGGAGAAGGGAGACAGCTACGTCCAATGGTCTGCAAACATGGCAGTAGGATTGGATGTTGGAGTTCCATGGGTCATGTGCAAGCAAAGAGATGCACCTGATCCAGTGGTAAGTTATGATTTGGTAGCAGAAGCAGAGACACAAACTCCCTTATAGCCTAGCCTCACCTCCTGTGATTTCATTTGACAGATCAATGCATGCAATGGAAGACATTGCGGTGATACCTTCTCAGGGCCAAACAAACCTTACAAACCAGCCATATGGACAGAGAACTGGACCGCTCAGTAAGAAATGACTTAACGTGTATTCTTAGTGAACAACTTCATAATCATGACCACTCATAATAATACATTTTTTTTGTGGTAATTTGCAACTCCAGGTACAGAGTACACGGAGATCCACCATCCCAAAGATCTGCAGAGGATATTGCTTTCTCAGTTGCCCGCTTCTTCTCCAAGGGTGGAAACTTGGTTAACTATTACATGGTGTTTCTCTCGACATCTAAATCTTGTTGTATTAATATGACGTGTGACCATATTTTGTTTTTTGATTCAATTTCCTACTCAATGTGCAATTTTTGTAGTATCACGGTGGAACAAACTTTGGTAGAACCAGTTCTGCCTTTACCACAACTCGTTATTACGATGAGGCTCCTCTTGATGAATATGGTCTACAGAGAGAACCAAAATGGAGCCATTTGAGGGATGTGCACAAAGCTGTGCTCCTTTGCAGGAAGGCTATCCTTGGTGGCGATCCCACTGTAGAAAAGGTGAACGAATTCCACGAGGTAATCATCTGACACGACTTCTGATGTGGGCATCCAAAGAAAGTAGTCTCACAAAAATATTAACCTAAAAGAAGATGTTATGTATGTCATGCAGATTAGAACCTTTGAGAAGTTTGGAACAAACATGTGTGCTGCTTTCATCACTAACAACCACACCATGGAGCCAGCCACTATTAACTTCAGAGGCACCAACTACTTTTTGCCCCCACGTTCCATTAGCATCCTCCCTGATTGCAAGACTGTCGTCTACAACACGCAAAGTGTAATTAACTAACTAACATGTTCCTCTCTAATGTGTTATCACATACAACTCCCAACAAGGTATTTCACTCACATTTGGCACATGTAACAGATTGTTTCACAACATAATTCAAGAAACTACGAGAGGTCGCCCATTGCAAACAACTTCCAATGGGAGATGTTCAACGAGGCCATTCCCACAACCACAAAACTGGATTTGTACCAGAGGATTCCGGCAGAGCTTTACAGCTTGCTCAAGGACACCACCGATTATGCTTGGTACACCACCAGGTGAGTTTGTGTATGAGGATTACTTACTTATTTTATTTTTGAAACATTTTGTCTCTAACTTCTAAGTTACTTATTCATTGCAGCTTTGAGTTGAGTCCAGAACAATTGCCAATAAAGCCTGGAGTTCTCCCAGTTCTTCGTATTATGAGTCTCGGACACTCAATGGTTGCATTTGTAAACGGAGAACTCGTTGGTAAGCACACAGAGTTAAGAAAACATCATTACAAAGCTGAGGAGACTGGGTACTAATGTTAATGTTAATTATTATGTCTTAGGAACTGCCCACGGAACCCATGAAGAAAAATCCTTTGAGTTCGAGCGACCAGTAGAATTTAAGTTTGGAACCAACTATATTTCCATCTTGGCTAGCACAGTTGGATTACCTGTAAGAGACTTAACTTTTTCCTTTTTGACCAATCCAAGTTTTACTTAGTTTAACAAAATAACATTGTTTTATCTCTTCAAATTTTGAATATACAGGACAGTGGAGCTTACATGGAACATAGATACGCAGGACCCAAGTCCGTAACCATCCTTGCTCTCAACACCGGATTACTTGATATCACTCCCAATGTGTGGGGTCATCGGGTTAGTAGAATTATTGCTCAGTAGTAATATTATGGCTGAAGATGTTACAGTGACATAACTGAGTTGGTCCATTTGAATTGGCAGGTTGGTCTCAAAGGAGAGGGCATGAAAGTTTTCAGTGATGAAGGATCATTGAAGGCAAAATGGAAACCACTCAGTCCAATTCCACGCCCTCTAACGTGGTACAGGGTAAGAAATATCAGACATATTAGATTAAACTATGTTATTTAGCAAATAGTTTCAAATTCCTTCTATCTTTATTTAACAAAATTATGCTTTGATTTTACAGACTAGATTTGCCACCCCAGAGGGAACAGGTCCAGTTGCCATCAGGATGACTGGAATGGGCAAAGGATTGATCTGGGTCAACGGTAAAAGCATTGGTCGCCACTGGATGAGTTTCCTCTCCCCACTTGGAAAGCCTACTCAATCAGAGTAAGTAAACCACTGAACTAAAAATGAAAACTTTGTCTTGGTCTTGCCATATGTAAAAGCCTTTGTAACTTTGCACCACTGATTCAGGTTCCACATCCCAAGAGCATTCCTGAACCCACAAGACAACTTGCTTGTTATATTTGAAGAGCAGCCAATGCTTCCAGGACAGGTGGAGATATTGAACGTGAACAGAGACACAATTTGCAGTTTCATTGAAGAGAGCGACCCTGCGAATGTGAACTCATGGGTGTCTAGGAGAGGAAACTTCCACCCCATCGTGTCATATCTTGGACCCCAAGCCTTCCTAGAGTGTCCTGTTGGGAAGAAAATATCGGCAGTTGAGTTTGCAAGCTTTGGCAATCCTAGTGGTTACTGTGGAGACTATGCTTTGGGAAGCTGCAATGCTGCTGCTACCAAGCAAATCGTGGAGCAGCAATGCTTGGGCAAAGAAACCTGCACAGTCGTATTAAACCGTGCAGTTTTCAACCAAAATGGGGCGGATCCATGCCCAGAAATATTGGTGAAAACCCTTGCAATCCAAGCTAGGTGTTCTTAGATCAACCAAACAATGAATGAATCCAAAATGGCTGGTTTGATTTTTAGAAATGGAGTCCAGGAGCTCAACTTGTATCATTGAGTTTTTGTGTATCATACTTGAATTCAGTGATTATATTATTTGTCATTTCCCTGGTAATACAAATTCCGATTCAGTTTTGTTCACAACTTCTTTTTTTTTTTTTTTTTTTTCTTTATATATATATATATATATATATATATATAGAATATTATATATAATATTCTAACTACTTCAATTTTTTTATTCGAAAAATTTTAATCCGCTTGAGATAATTATATAAATTTATCAATCTATAAATAGGTATAAATAAATAAGTATCAATATGGATTATCAACTAAGAATTAAATAAGAGTACACAATTTTATAAAATGATGAATTTTGTATGTACTTCACATCTTTAATAAATTTTTGGTTGAAAAGTTAAAAACATACTTTAGATTTTTTTTAATTTTTTTAATTCGAAACATAAATAAACAATAATATAAATAATTTTATTTAATTAAGTTTTTATTGTGAAATTAAATCTAAATCCAATGTATTAGTGATTGATGTTGAAGATCATGAATAAAAAGTGTTATACATAATGATTCCACCTGGTTCAAGTCCAATTGTTTCCCAGGTGAATACTTATAACTTTTTAATGAATCCATTTGATTTTGATTAATTGTTGTTTTAATTAACTAATGAAACAAATTCAGGCAATATACAATTTATGGAAAATAACATTAAGATTACTACAAATAATAAATCAGTATAAAAGCACATGATGAAACCTACATTACAAAACATATCACAAACCATTTAGAGTTGAATAGTGCATAATTATCACTTCCATACAATTTTAAAATCTGTCTACACATAAAATAACAGATTATCATATTATGAAAATAAGTGTGCATTGAAATGAATTAATTTTATTCTTAAATGTAAAAGAAAAATCAAAGTAATATGAAATTCTGTTACATTTAATTAATTCAATTTTCAAAGTAAAAGTAAAAAGGCAAACCAAATTACAAAATTTTACTTTATTTGATCTGCTTTAAACTTTTTAAAATCGGATTGTCAATTTAAAACGATTTGATTGAGTCCAAACAATCGCGCCGCTTTAATCATTATAGCGGTGTATAATGTATTAAGCATGTTTTGAATACCAAAGAAAACAAAAAATATACACAAATAAAAATCCAACATTATTAAAACTAATATTAAAAAAAAAAAAAAAAAAAAAAAAAGAAAA
>Ga0209489_108885_pt1 | contig 13155 bp, 9 predicted proteins | sample SiratrowhiteBW_FD_187527 | JGI IMG/M metagenome (GOLD analysis project Ga0209489, IMG submission 187527) | Root nodule microbial communities of legume samples collected from California, USA - Siratro white BW (SPAdes) (version 2) | ecosystem: Host-associated > Plants > Roots > Nodule | place: USA... | reverse complement strand
TATATATAATTAACACATATCTTATCTTAATAGTATTCAATATGAGATGAGGTTAAAAACAATTATACCGGGTGGATATATTAATTTGCATTAAACATAAAAATAAAATGCTCATAAAAGACTAAGATAAAATTGTCAGGTATAAAATATAAATATTTATAAATTTTGTCCATTCTTAATAAAGCATTATTTCGAACAAAATTTGAAATTGAATGCTTTATTTAGATGATTAACCTAATCAATGAAGTTAAACTTGATTTAAAAGTAATCCCCGCATCTGCATATATCCCGTGTGCGTGTGCGCCAGGGAATCGCTGCCCTTTCTTTCTACCAAACCAACCGCGTACTCTACTCAAACGCATGAATCCCCACAACAACGCAATCAATTATAAACACTAAACACTAATTAATTAATTAATTAATTAATTTAATCAACTAACTAATTACAATGAAACAAAACAATAAAACTCTCTTCTCTTCCTTCTCTTGTTCCTTCTTCTTTTGTTCCATAAAGAAAAAACTTTTGTCTTTGTTTTTGTTTGTGACTTTTTTCTTCACCTTTGGGGTCTCCTTGAGGAGAGGGGAAGAAGAAGGAGGAGAAGGAGGTGGACCCCACCACACACACAAACAAACACAAACGCATTCACACCAATTTCAAACCTTTCTTTGTTTTCCTTGATCCTTCCTCATCATAAGGGTTTATCACTTTTCTTAATTAATTAAATTATTTTTCTTTCTCAATTTTTTCTTCAGCCTCCAAAAACGCATCCACTTTTGTTTCTTTCAATTTGACTTTCAAATCGCCGGCGTGTGTCTTCTTCCACTTTCTTCTCCTTTCAATCCTTCAATCAATCCCTGCAAATGTCAATCATCTTCACTCTTTGCCTTCCTACTCGCTTTTGAATCGTTCCTCTTTTTCTACTCGCTTCTTTCCCTTAACACGCACCCAAAAAAAAGTTATTTTTTTTTCTACAGAGAAAGAGCCAAATTGTTGTAATTACATACCTTGTCAGTTATTAGATCATCACACGCTTGTTTCCTTCAATTGGGTCTTTCGATTCTTCCGCCATTTGTTAAAAGGTGTTTTGCAGCAGCCAATTATTATGATTGATTTTGAGATATTAGCCTCTTTTTTTATATAATTTGGTCTTGTTTTGCGATATGTGCAGGAAAAATTTAAATTTTGTTCTTGGTATGAAGTTGTAGTGATTCTTTTTGAGTGAGTGAATGGGTTGGCTTAGCAGAATTTTTAAAGGGTCTGAGCAGAAGATTTCGGAGGGACATTATAGTAAAGAGGATGCTGGTTATTATTTGCCTTCGACTTCGGGGGTAACAACAAATGTCAGCATTCTAATTGACGAATGCTTTGGAAGTTACTGTTTTGTCCTCCTTACAGGAATGAGAGTTTGTTTGGATTGCAGGATGTTTGGAACCAGAAGGAGAATGAGGATATAGATCGTGCTATTGCACTGTCTCTGGTGGAAGAGAGCGAGAAAACAAACAATGTACATGGTGAGTGATTTCAGCTCTTAAGACATCATTGAGTGTTCTTGATTCCATACTGAAGGAGCCAAGTGTGTGCCAGTGCATTTGTTTGATGTTTACTTTCTAAGGAACAGTTTGCTGTGGACTAATGCAATTTTGCCAAGTTACTAAATTTGTAATGTCTGTGTTGTTGATAGTGTTTTTTCCGTTGCCCCCTTTGTGATAATGTGCTCATTTCATTCTTTACCAATTACTAGTGTGTTGAAGATTAACTAATTTGCACAGTTTCTTTTTTTGGATCTTTCTCTTTACATATATATTAGATTTCCAATTACTTCTGTGGTTGGTAATTTTATTTTTGTCTCGATAATCTTTTCTAAAGTGTATTTCCCTAGTATAAAATATATTACCGTTTTACATTAACAAGTTTCTGTCTGTTTTGCAGACCACAGATCACAGTTAGAAGAAGATGAACAACTTGCCAGAGCTTTAGAAGAAAGTCTAAACGTGGAGTCTCCTCCCAGATATGGAAATGAAAATGCGTATCAACCAATTCAGTATTTCCCCATGGGGTCCAGGTACCAGTTAGATGTTGGATAATAACAATGTATGAAGTTGGTATCATAGGGTCACAAGTCCTGGTTCTATAAATTCTAACCTTGGCTTATACTGTCACTGCTTAGATTGGAATTCTCTATTTTGACACGTTATATTCCTTAGTTGGTGATCAACAGATTTTACTTGTAATTCCACTTATTTGTGCTGGTCCTTTTGAAATAAGTATTAACTGATATTGCTATGGCTCATTAGTTATTTCATTAGCACTACTTTTGGTTAGAAGGGGTTTATCTAACTGGGTTTGGTGGTTGTCTATACCTTGATCTCATCCTTTTTCTCCTCCTTAAATAAATACCTTGTACCAAACATATGGTAACTATATATTAATTGAGTGAAGACTGCTGCATTTGAACTAATTTAGCACCAAATATAAATATTATAATGTATATAACTAGACTCCAGATTATTATGGGATGAATATCCGCAAGTACTTATGAATTAAGTTCAACATGTAAAGAAGTGATACAATTATTTGTTAGGTGAAAAATGTTAGGAAGACACTCTCTTATTGATTGAAATTTATTTAAAATCACAAAATTTTGGTGTGTTTCAGAACTTATTTAATGACTCACTCTTGATTTGTAATTTTCAATAAATTTTAACTAATAAGAAAGAATGTGTTAGAGAGTGAGTTCCTAGCACCCCTCTTTGTCAAGTTATATGTATAGACCATCATGCTGAATCATAAAGGGAGAAAAATCTATTGAGTATCATCCCCTATGTTTTCAGCTGTTGAAATTAATCTCTTCTTTCAATTTCCTGTACCTTAATAATATCAATAATGTGGAATGCACATAACTAAAGTTGTGTAGTTATTTACATAATAAATAGGATTTGTGCTGGCTGCTATTCTGAGATTGGTTATGGGCGATATCTTAATTGCTTGAACGCGTTCTGGCATCCTGAATGTTTCCGCTGCCGAGCTTGCAACCTACCAATCTCTGATTATGAGGTGCTAAAATTTCCATTTACCTGCCACATCACTTGTTTTTCTGTTTTCATAAATGGTTTTTATTCTGTACTTACAGTGTTGTTTTTGCTTAATCATGTTATTATTGTTGTGTTGGTGCAGTTCTCCACATCTGGGAATTACCCCTACCATAAATCATGTTATAAGGAAAGCTACCACCCGAAATGTGATGTCTGCAAGCACTTTGTAAGTATTTTGAACAAGTTTTAGTGAAAAATGCACTCAGTACCCCTTAGATTTGCTTATATGACATGCATACCCATGCTATTTTTTGACCTATCACTCGTCAATTGTTACCCTAATAATACCCCTTAGCTAATGTTGATTAACAAATCCGATTCTCCTATGCTGTTACTGACATTTATACCTCTTCTCCCTTTTGCACTATCTCTCTCACCTTCAAAAGTAGAATCAGGAAGGATGAGATTGAAAGCCTTCAATGAATGTTGACAGTTTCTTTGTGGAAATGTGATAGCTCTCACTTTCCTGAGATGTGACAATGTCATTCTTGTGTGAGTAGGGTAGTCAATTCCCTTCATGAGATGTGTCCATACCCATGTTCTTCTTTTTTACCCTTTCACGTTCTTGCTGCACAAACTTCCTACTGGACTTGATCATTGATTCGATCACCTTGTTTGTCCAAACTTGTAGACATTGTTTGAGTCATTCATGATTTTAACTGTTTATGATTTTCTTGCTAGAATTAAAAAATGACATGCTTGTAAGTTTTTACCTTGACTTTGGCCTTATATCTCATTGCCTGTTGCTGTTGGTTTTTGGTAATATATATCTTTTCACAGATTCCAACAAATCCTGCTGGTCTTATTGAATATAGGGCACATCCATTCTGGGTCCAGAAATATTGCCCTTCTCATGAACATGACTGTACTCCACGATGTTGCAGTTGTGAGCGAATGGAGGTTAGTATATTTATCTGACGAAACATTGTTTATAGGCTTGCCTAGGGAGAAGTGGATGAAATTGTATGGTGCACGGTAAAAGAATGTAATGAAAATTTTCTCTCTTCATTTGCAGTCGCAAGAGGCAGGATATATTGCTCTTAAGGATGGCCGGAAGCTCTGCTTAGAGTGTCTGGATTCTGCTATCATGGATACAAATGAATGCCAACCCCTTTATGCTGATATACAAAGATTTTATGAAAGCCTAAATATGAAACTGGAGCAGCAAATTCCACTACTATTGGTTGAAAGACAAGCACTGAATGAAGCAAGAGAGGGAGATAAAAATGTAAGAGAAAATTCATTGTCATCTTGCACTAAATGTAGTAACATAATTTGATTATAACGACATTTAACTATCTGACATACTTGGAACTATTTTTTGGATGTTTGGCATTATGTACACAACTCATATTAAAAGGAAAATAATGCCTTTTTCTATTTTGTTTGATATCTTTGCAAATTCTACTTGACTGAGGTTTCTCTCTTCTGTGATATGTTAACTTCATACTGTGTCAAATAATTCAGCCCGACATGTGTGATTTAGAAAATTGAAGAGCAAAATGGAAACAAAATAAGTATATTCATATTTGGAAGTCTAATTGCTCTGTCAAATAATTCAATCTGACATTCATGATATAGAAAATTGAAGAGAAAAAAAGGAAACAGAAAGAAGTATATTCATATTGGAAGTCTAATTTTTTGCAATAAATAATACTGTCCAAGTCAACATCCTTTCAAATATGAAGCTTCAATTCATAATTAGTTCGTGTTTAAACAGTGCTTTTCCATTTGATATTTGAGTCTTTATCTTGGGCAGGGACACTATCACATGCCGGAAACCAGAGGGCTCTGCCTCTCAGAGGAGCTCAGCACTGTAAGATTTCCTGTTATTTGTTTGGTTTTGGTGATATTGATGGATTTTTATGGTTAGATGATAGAATTTCTTTACAACTAACAATTAACAATTTATGGTGCATTGCATTTATTTATCAGTTCTCGAGACGACCAAGATTTGGGACAGGAAATGGAGCAATGGACATGAGGGCACAGCCATACAGGATGACTCCACATTGTGATGTGACCGCTATTCTCATTTTATATGGTCTTCCGAGGTAATAATTTAGGGTTTTTGCTTTTACAAGTTGTAACTTGGAGACAAACTCAATGCGTATGAGCACATAAATAATTTAAATGTCATAAAATCCAGAAGACAAGAAAATTTCTCTAGGATTAATACAATTGTCAGCAAAAGATCCGTGAAACTAGAAAATGTAATATTTTTGTAGCAAAATTTTGTGACAAGAAATTCTCCCTATCTTGTTTTATGAATTTGATTCTCAATAGTATTTTGATTGTGTAATTTTGGCACTGCACTAAGAGTGACATTTCTCCTATGCATGCAAGATTCTTTGGATTTTTGCTTAGTGTCCTGACTTCAGAATAATAGATCTTCTGAGAGAGAATCCCACCCACTTCCCCTTCATACGGCTACAACTTTGCTTTTATCTGTTGATATCATTTACATATGAATGCTATTTTTTACAGATTGCTTACTGGATCGATCCTAGCCCATGAGATGATGCATGCCTGGCTTCGACTTAAAGGTACTATTTTATTGTAGAGAATTTATTTCATTAGGATTTATCCATTAAGTTGTTGCAATAGGGGTGTACTTTGTTTTGGTTACGACATATATACTGTTTATTCATTTTAACTGTTATTTGGTTGGGGTTGTGTCTCAAACTTATGCTAAAATAGGTTATCGGACTCTAAGTCAAGATGTTGAAGAAGGTATCTGTCAGGTTTTGGCTCACATGTGGTTGGAGTCTGAACTTACTTCTGCATCAGGCAGCAACTTTGTATCAGCCTCATCCTCATCTGCATCACACGCATCTAAAAAGGGTAAAAGACCTCAGTTTGAGAGGAAGCTTGGGGATTTCTTCAAGCACCAGATTGAATCAGACATTTCCCCTGTTTATGGAGATGGATTTAGGGCAGGTCAAAAAGCAGTGCGTAAATATGGTCTACAAAGGACCCTTCACCAGATCAAGATGACGGGGACTTTTCCATATTAAGTACAGAGATATTCCATTAACAGATTGTTTTTCATTCTTTCTTCATATAAAGCCTGGCCTGTTATTAGAAACCAAGGTCAAGGTGTGCTTTAGGCATTAGCTTCCACGAGTTGATGATTTTTTGTACTTGTAATTATTGATACTGTTGCGGTATATTGATTACATTCACATTTTTTTTCAATTTATCATACTGCTACTTTTTGGCACACGACTCCTAACCTCTGCTATCTCTCAAAATTAAGAATAAAGAACACTTTTTTCACAATACCTATATTCAGCTAACTTCTTGTTGATATGGATTTGTTACGTTTTATTCAGGTAATAAGAAATCAGGTGGTAAGTAGCATTTGTTTAAATGAACCAAACTAAAATTCTAGGTGTAATACGTATAATATATTCAAAATAATTGCAAAGGTAATGGTATTCTACATTCAATATCAGCTAGCTAAAGTATCTTTTCACATCTCCATGCTCGGACTATTGCTGATGCTTAGTGATATTATTTGGTCCATGTAACTTACATATATTTTCAATAAGCTAGAAACTACTTCTACCATGGTTGGTCTCTCTTCTGGTTCTTGAATCAAGCAGGCTAGACCTAATTTTACTAGCTGGAGAGAACACACTTTCTCATTGTTTCCAATGAAATTAGGATCAACGAACAAACTCACCTTCTCTTCTTCATTCTCTTTATCTATGAGGTTTATGACTACATGAAGCATTGCTTCTCTCTCTTCTTGTACAGTAACAAAATCTTTACCTGTGATCAATTCCAACAGCACCACCCCAAAGGCATAAACGTCCATTTTGGTAGTGACCATCCCAGCCTCCAGATACTCTGGAGCCATATAACCCCTCTCCACACCTGACAAGGCACAACTGGAAGCTATTTTCCTTTCTGATTCCTCAGCAAAAGCGAAATTTGCTATCTTGGCTCTTAGACCTTTGTTTAGAAGAATGTTTCCACTGTTTATGTTCCTGTGCACGTAGGAAGGTTCCGTGAAGTTGTGAAGATACTGAAGACCATTGGCAATATCCAGAGCAATCAGAATCCTCTTTGCCAAAATCTGGTGCTCGGTAGTCCTGTTTTCGCTTAGCCATTCTCTCAAAGAGCCATTTTCCATATACTCATAAACAAGATAAGAACAAGCATCGTTTTCACAGTAACCCTGCAGCTTTATCAGGTTGAAATGATTGATCCTTTTCAGCAAATTCACTTCCTTGGATGCATCTCCTCTCATTTTCTTAACAGCCAATATGTTTTTGTCATTACCAAATACCCCACGAAACACAGAACCTTTAATTCTATGCTTTGCACTAAAATTTTCTGTGGCCTTCTTTATTTCCTCAAACTCATAAACTTTGGAGTGATGCTCAATGATTGCTATCTCACCACGGATATCATCTGAAGATAACTTCTTTGCTTTCTCACCCTCCTCACCTCTCTTAATGAACCTTGCAGATCTCTTTCTGAACAGGAAAACCCCATAAAGGACAGCACACAGAAGCACCAATAAACCCCCAGTGGTGGCAATAGCAGCGTGGAATTTTCTCTTTGACTTGCACTTTATGGAGCTGCAAACAAGAGGAGGTGACATATTTGGTGGATCACTAACAACTCTGGTCATTGAACTCAGAGGTTCACTTGGCAAAGGAATCAGAACAGTTGTGAAAGGAAAAAGAGTTTGTGTTGGTGAATTAAAACCATTGGCATCAACCACATTACCTGCTGCAACATTGAATCTTGTAGCAATATTTGTAATGTTATCACCCCAGTTCACTGAGTATGTAAGTAAATACTTGGTGCCGTTTGTGACCTGCTGCATCGTTGGACAAGCACATCTGAGTGGCACGTGCAACTCCATTCCAGGAAGCAAATCAAGCTCCCCATATGGATTAGCACGCATGAGCGAATCACAAGTGGTCAAACCCTGAAAAGTATTATTTGCCACTGTGAAATATGTTGGGTTTGGTCCCAATACATATTCAGTTTCAGCTTGGTAATAGTCCCTTGTTAAACAAGAACAGTTCAGAGGAACAATCATTTCTTTCCCAGTTGGGAACACCGTGAGCACAGTGGCATTATTGACTCTTGCAAGCTCTTCTGGATTGGATGATGTGAGGTTGGAAACTGTGAGTATGGAATTAAAAGGAGGTCTTGATTTGAAGATTAGGAAGGCCATGCAGGTTTTGTTGAGGCCATTGCAGGTATAAAGGAATGAAGGTGAAGGCCCCATTTTGTCATCATTCTTGCAGCTGAGTATTGAATTCCCAGAGTAATTTTGCTGTGCTTTGCTATTGAAACAAAGAAGAAAAAGGGTTATTGTGAAGAGAAATGCAACATGATTCATGGTGAGATTGTGCTATTGACAAAACAAGACTATGAAGAACATTTGAGTGTGTGAAAGTTTAAGATGTTTGAGTCTTGTGCTACCACTATTATAGTAGAATAACGCGTGACAATTTTGCTGACTAATTCAGTATATTGCAGAAAACAATTGGCAATTGGCAATTGCTGTTTGGGACCACAGTTTTTGCGTACAATGATTGCTTTAAGAGATGAATTACATAACTGTGATCATATTTAAAATTTGACTCAGTTTTGGGATTGCTGCATATTATATTAAGCTGTGATGTAAACAAAGGAAAATATGAAGATGAAAAAGAATATGGATTATTCTAATCATTCAGAGAATGAAACAATGTATAAAAATATATAAGTTGAATAAGGTTGTTAAAGATTTTGTCCTTGTGTTTTCGTTCTCGACCAGAGGCTGGCACGGTTTATCTTACTAATTAGATCCTGCTTTGTACATTTTCAAGACCTTCTGTTTATCATTAATTGGTTGCTACTTATACTGCGTCAAATTGGACACCAAAATATTACGCAAACAAAAAGAGAATTGGTAAAAAAATTAAGAAAAATTACATAACATCCCAACAAAGCGTAGTTTTGAGTATGGAAAAACCATACAATTTATACTAATTAATATAGACAAACAAAAACAGAATACGATAATAACATAATGAGAATTCCTAGAAACTTCCTCCAATTATGTAAGCCTCCAGTGTCAAAAGAGAATCCTAACATAAATACCAAAGAAAAGAAAACAGTGAGCTAAATTATTTAAATTAAGATATACAAATCTAACCATACTAAAGACAGTTTATGTTATCAAGAACCCATGTATAATAATTCATTGTTTCTTTCATATAAAGTTCAGCTACTAACATATATCATAATATTTAGTTAGTGTTAGAATTTATCTTTTTGTATGTATCTCATTCAATTTACACATATAAGGGAGTATAAGAGATTCTTTATTTTCTATTTTCAATTTGATGATATAAATCTACATTATGTCTTTGTTATATCACTAAATGTATTGGTAAAACTTGTAAATGTCATAAAATTAAAGTCCCCTAATTTAATACTTATATAGTATACATCATCAATTCGGTAATACCTCTATGTTTATTACTTATATAATATATAATATTATTTCAGTAATATCATTTTAGTTATTTTAGTTATTATATATGTCAGGATAATTATTTATTCATCCAATACTTATATAATTTTATATATTATCCGTCAATCATATTTCTTATTCAAAATCGACATTTCCAATTCAATTTATATCATAATAATAAAAATTAGAAGAAATAAGTATATAACTTAAATCAATTAATAATAAAATAATTAATTTTTAAACACTATATTGAAATTCAAATTAAGAAATAATATATAAACTTATATTTAACAAACCTTTATCCTTTCTAACATGTTTTAAATACTAAATGTCTGTGTTCTTGTAATCAAATCAACAATTTTATCAACTAACAAATATATACATTATCAACATCTAATTCAAACCAAAATAACACAAATGTCTTATTATAAATCGTACTCAATCTAAACAATCTAAAATCAACATTGGGATCAGTAACTTATTGCAAAACATATTCTTTAAACACTAATATTTTGAATATGTTGATATATCATTTGGAGTGACCAATCTTCTAATCCTATTCATAAATTTTATGAATAAAATCTTCTAACCTTAAATTGTAGTTATCTTAATGCTTATTTATGTATGAATGAAATCTTCTGACCTAAAAAAATTTGTAGTTATCTTTATAAATAAAATACTTATTTATTATAAAACTCATAAAAAAACATGAATCGCATATAAAAATATCATTAAAGATTTTAAAAAAACTATAAATTAGACTATCAAAATATAAATTTTAGTAAAATATTTTTTTTTAAGAAACATCATATTAGACATTTATGTAAATTAAAAGTTTTCATGAGTTAGTTCGAAATTAATTCTTTTGTTGATTTGATATTATTTATTATTATCATAGTTTTATTTTCTATAACTATTAAAATTTAATTCTGAACATTTTAAATTTTGGCAAATATTTTAAAATTATAAAAATTTTAGATTTTTAAATAATTTTTAGAAAATAATTGTAGTATAAATTCCAATTGAATTCAGCCAACTCATTCTTAATTATATTAATTTGATTAGGTTTGATGAAAATTTTCAAACCAGACAATGTTAATTAGTTGAATTTACATTCCGTAAATCCTAACTAAAACAACCTTATTAGCACTTTTAAATATGAGAATTATTATTATTATTATTATTATTATTATTATTATTATTATTATCACGATTAAAGTTATTAGTTGTATGCAAATAAGAAAATATGATATGATATACTTTCTAAAGTCAAATCTTACATTACCAATATTACTTATCGTATACGCAATCTTAAAATTTGAATTTAACACACTTCATTTGCTTCGTCTATTACACTCCAATTCTAATGCTTCAGCTTCCTCTCATGATCAAATCGGAGATGTAAATATCCTCATATTAGATGTAAAGAAACATATTATCATGAATTTAATTAGATTAAATTAAAATTTAAAAAAAAATATTTTTTCGTTGACAGATTATTTTTACATCTATTTTTGTCAACAAATAAACCTCACAAATTTTTAAGGAAAAGAAAAACAATTCGTATACCTCATGATTCTAATACAAAACATAATTAAAGATAAATTAGGAATAATGACATACACACATAGCCTTAGCTAATACACCAGCCGGCCAGCATCTCTTGGTTCAACAAAAAAACAACAAAGTCAAAACACACTATAATATCTACCCAACATTTTATTTAATATTGCTAAAATCTATATTCAACTCCTTCACTTTCCAAAATATGTAATAAGTATATTTTCAATTTCTATATAAATAAAAAAATAAAATAAGAAGGTCAAATATTTTTTAACATTTCCCAAGTTATAATGAACCTGGAGACTTTACCTTTAGAAGTTAAATGGAAAATACTTCTACAAAAGTTTTGTGTGTAAATTAATTTTAATTTATCTGAGAATTTCAATTCCTTTATGCTCTCCATTTGTAATATTTATTATCAATAGAAAAATACACAACGTACGAAACATTATTTTCTGTCAACACTCCAAATTACTATATTTTTTTTTCTCTCCCTTTGTAATAATATGTCAAAAGTCATGTTCAAGTATTTAACAAAACACCAAAAAGTCACGCGTATAAAACGATGTCGGTGTTATTAAAAAGACATTATGTTTACTCTTTATATTTCAAGTATTTATTTATTTATATATATATATTCTTTACATGTTTGTTTGAATAAATTTTTCCTTTAAGTATTCATAAGAGAAAAAAGAAATATTTAATTCAACCATCATTACACATTAGACTAACATATAAAATCAATGCAATCCAAATAATTCAGATAACTCCATGACTGAAGAAGAAAGTAAAAGAAAAAAAAAGGCTCTTTACAAGTACCCGAAAGAAAACCTCAGAACACTTTCATAGAATTGGTTAAAAAAAACATGTTACTTAATAAAAATTGTCAAAAGATTATTTAACCATTTTTTAGATACACGAGCCTTGTTTAGGAAGACTTTAGATTTAAACAAAATCTTACTCATCTTGTAAATGTTAAGCTCGATCATTTTGATGGAAGCAGTTTTCTATTTTCTATGATTATTGGTGAAATCACCTCATACTCATAAATCAATTTATTTTTGAGAAAATGTAAGTTCTCCCTATATTTTTTATTCGTTTAAGTATTTTTATTTGGTCTTGTATAATTTTCTTTCTTTGTTTTTGTTCTCTTTATAAAATTGAAAATCGATGCTTTTGATCCATAATATTGTGTGATAGTAATTATTTGTTTATATGTTCCAAAAATATCAATTAACCTTTTCAAGTAACCCAACTATAGTATTTTGATGTAATCTTAGGATATTGCATTTAAATAAAAAAAAGTAAAATATATTATACTTATCCATCTTAAAATAAGTATTAAGGGTTAAATAGTGATTTAAAATTTTAAAGGGATGGAATTTAAATAAAACATTTTATAAGAACTAAAATCAAAATTTACAGTATATGGAATAAAAACTGTGATTTCAAATTTTATAGAAATTAAAAAAAATATATACGAACCATAAACAAATTTCGTTAGTTTTTTCATGATTAAAAATATATTTAAGTTTTTTTATTAATCATTTTACTTATTTGCAATAATTATTGAATGTATTTTATATTGTAAAAATATTGAGTATATCATTTTTTAATTTAATACTTTTATTTATTAAATAGGAATGTAATTTATAAGATGTGTAGATAATACTATAGGAGTTCTCATTTATACCATTTTATTAAAAAAAAATATGGCAAAACTAACGTGATTCCCTTATTACGAAGGACGATGTTTATAAGGAACTCGCAACATGCAAATGAATAAAAGAAAAGGGCCTAAACTGGTCCATTCTCAAATTTTGGACTTCCTCTGACACCTGGGCCTATGACCCATTTCTTTATTTTTTTTTCTCTTTTTTCAAATTTTTTTTCTTTTTTTCTTTCTCTTTGTTTCTTCAGTGATCCATGGCCCTCTCTCTCTCTCTCTTACTTCTTCTTTTATATATATATATATATATATATATATATATATTTTTTTTTTTTTTTTT
>Ga0209489_108884_pt1 | contig 13157 bp, 5 predicted proteins | sample SiratrowhiteBW_FD_187527 | JGI IMG/M metagenome (GOLD analysis project Ga0209489, IMG submission 187527) | Root nodule microbial communities of legume samples collected from California, USA - Siratro white BW (SPAdes) (version 2) | ecosystem: Host-associated > Plants > Roots > Nodule | place: USA... | reverse complement strand
ATATCTATATTTTTGGAAAAAAACTTTTAGAAATTTCCAGAATTTATTGATAAAATCTCTAATCCTTCAATTAAAACCGTACAAAAAATTCCCTAATTTTTTGACATGTTTTGATAGGTGAACTAGAAAAAAAATGCCAAAAATGCTAAAAAAATAAAAAAGAAATAGTAAACGATGGAATTTTGTTGAAAATCTGGATTTCAAATATCTCAATTTTTTTTGAAAAAAAGCTTTGCAAAATTTTTTGATAAAATCTCAGATCGATACAATAAAACAACACAAAAATTTTAAGAATTTTTTGAAAACCATAGACAGGTAAAATAGAAAAAAAGATGTGAAAAATACTAAAAAATTAAAAAGCAAATAGTAAATGATCGAATTCTGAAAATGTTTTGTATTTACAATATCTCTATTTTTCTTAATCAAAAATTTTTGAGAATTGTCTGATAAAATCTATAATATGTATAATAAAGCACCACAAAACTATTTAGAATTTTTTGACAAGTTTGATTAGGTGAAATAGGAAAAAAAGACGTCAAAAATGCTAATAAAATAAAAAAAAAACAAATAGTAAATAATGGAATTTGTGAATAATTTTGGATTTCAAATGACTTTATTTTTTAGAAAAACGTTCCATGATTTTCCAAAGATCTTTGACAAAATTTCTAATCCATAAAATAAAATAACATAAAAATTTTGAGAATTTTTTGACAAGTACAAATAGAGAAAATTGAAAAGAAAATGTCAAAAATAATAAAAATACAAAAAAACAAATAGTAAACCGTGTAATTTTAAAAAAAAAATCACATATCTATATTTTTGTAAAAGAACTATTAGAAATTTCCAGAATTCGTTGATAAAATCTCTATTCCTTCGAACAAAACACTACAAAAAATTCCATAATTTTTAGACATCTAACTGATATGTTTATATAGATATGTAACAGATAGATATCCAACAGATAGATAGACATCCAACAGATAGATAGACATCCAACAGATAGATAGACATCCAACAGATAGATAGATATCCAACAGATAGGTAGATATCCAACAGATAGATAGATATCTAACAGTGGTCCAGTGGGGCTCGGGCCCAAAAAAGTCGTCAAAACTCGACCAAAAGAGTTTTCAGCAACACTGACGACAAACGACAAGAACTGCACCCGAAATTGTCTGGGTATGTTTCGGTTGCAAAACCTGGTCATCCAAGCCTAGTTATCAACTTTCCCTTCTCCAGGCCCGCTCTGGTGGTACCCGGCCCCGGAAAAGTCATCCAAATTGGACCAAAACATTGTTTAGTCGTACTGATGAGAAACGATAAGAATTGCACACAAAAAAAGTGTTGGTATGTTTCGGGTGCAAAATCGAGTCTTCCGGGACAGATTTTCAACTTTGCCAACTGCTGTCGTACCCGGGCCAGGAAAAGTCGTCAAAATTTGGCCGAAACATTTATCAACTGTATTGACTGAAAACAATATGACTATCACGACAAACTATGTGGGTATGTTTCAGCTGCAAACGGAGTCATCCGGGCTTGGCTTTCCACTTTAGCTGCTCTAGTAGGGCTCGGGCCCGAAAAAGTCGTCAAAACTCGACCAAAACAGTTTTCAGGAATGCTGACAACAAACGATAAGAACTGCAGCCCAAACAGTGTGGGTATGTTTCGGGTGCAAAACCGGGTCATCCGGGCCCGGTTATCAATTTAGCCTTCTTCGGGCCTGCTCTAGTGGTACCCTGGCCCGGAAAAGTCGTTGAAATTAAACCGAAACATTCTCTAGCCGTACTCATGGGAAACGATAAGAACTGCAACCCAAAAAATTGTTGGTATGTTTCGGGAGGTAAACCGAGTCATATGAGGCCGGTTTTCAACTTTTCTTGCTCCAGTGGTGCCAGGACCCAAAAAGTAGTCAAAACTCGACTGAAACATTTTTCGACCGTACTGACGAGAAATGATAAGAATTGCGTCCCAAGAGTGTCAGTATGCTTCGGGTGCAAAATCGAGTCTTCCGGTTCAGATTTTCAACTTTGCCATCTGCTGTGGTATCCGGGCCTGGAAAAGTCGTCAAAATTCGACCGACACATTTTTCAACTGTACTGACTGAAAACGATGTGATAATATCACCACAAATTTTGTGGGTATGTTTCGGGTGCAAACTGAGTCATCCGGGCCTGGTTTTCCAATTTAACTGCTCTAGTGGGGCTCGGGCCTAAAAAGGTCGTCAAAGAGTGTGTGTATGTTTCGGGTGCAAAACCGAGTCATCCGGGCCCGATTATCATCTTAGCCTTCTCCGGGCATGCTCTAGTGGTACCCAGGCCCGGAAAAGTGTTCGAAATTGGACCGAAACATTGTTTAGCTGTACTGATGGGAAACGATAAAATTGCACCACAAAAAATTGTGGGTATGTTTCGGGCAGTAAACCGAGTCATCTGGGGCCTGTTTGCAACATTTCCTATACCAGTGGTGCTCGGACCCGAAAGATCGTCAAAACTCGACCGAAACAATTTTTGACCCTACTAACTAGAAATGATAAGAATTGTACCCCAAAGAGTGTGGGTATGTTTTGAGTGCAAAATCGAGTCTTCCGGGACAGATTTTCAACTTTGCCAACTGTTGTCGTACTCGGGCCAGGAAAAGTCATAAAAATTTGGCCGAAACATTTATCAACTGTATTGACTGAAAACAATATGACTATCACGACAAACTATGTGGGTATGTTTCAGGTGCAAACAGAGTCATCCGGGCTTGGCTTTCCACTTTAGCTGCTCTAGTAGGGCTCGGGCCCGAAAAAGTCGTCAAAACTCGACCAAAACAGTTTTCAGGAATGCTGACAACAAACGATAAAAACTGCAACCCAAACAGTGTGGGTATGTTTCGGGTGCAAAATCGGGTCATCCGGGCCCGGTTATCAATTTAGCCTTCTTCGGGCCTGCTCTAGTGGTACCCTGGCCCGGAAAAGTCGTTGAAATTAAACCGAAACATTCTCTAGCCGTACTCATGGGAAACGATAAGAACTGCAACCCAAAAAAGTGTTGGTATGTTTCGGGAGGTAAACCGAGTCATATGAGGCCGGTTTTCAACTTTTCTTGCTCCAGTGGTGCCCGGACCCAAAAAGTAGTCAAAACTCGACTGAAACATTTTTCGACCGTACTGACGAGAAATGATAAGAATTGCACCCCAAGAGTGTCGGTATGTTTCGGGTGCAAAATCGAGTCCTCCTGGCCAGATTTTTAACTTTGCCAGCTGCTGTGGTACCCAGGACTGGAAAAGTCGTCAAAATTCGGCCGAAACATTTATCAATTTTTCTGACTGGATACAATATGAATATGACGACAAAGTATGTGGGTATGTTTCGGAAGCAAACTGAGTCATTCGAGACCGATTTTCCACTTACATGCTCTAGTGGGGCTCGGGCTCGAAAAAGTCGTCAAAACTCGACCAAAACAGTCTTCAGCAACATGGACGACAAACGATAAGAACTGCAGCCCAAACAGTGTAGGTATGTTTCGGGTGCAAAATCAGGTCGTCCGGGTCCGGTTATCATCGTAACCTTCTCCGAGCATGCTTTAATGGTATCCGGGCCCAGAAAAGTGTTCAAAATTGGACCGAAACATTGTTTAGTCGTACTGATGGGAAACGATAAAGTTGCACCCTAAAAAAGTGTGGGTATGTTTCGGGCGGTAAAGCGAGTCATCTGGGGCCTGTTTTCAACTTTTCCTGCTCCACTAGTGCCCGGACCTGATAAGTCGTCAAAACTTGACCGAAAATTTTTTCGACCATACCGCCGAGAAATGATAAGAATTGCACCCCAAAAGAGTGTTTTTGGTATGTTTCGGGTGCAAAATCGAGTCTTCCGGACCAGATTTTCAACTTTGCCAGCTGCTGTGTTACATTGGCTTGAAAACTCGTCAAAATTCGGCCGAAACATGTTTCAACTGTACTGACTGAAAACGATACGAACTGCACCACAAATTATGTGGGTATGTTTCGGGTGTAAAACTGAGTCACCCTGGCCCGATTTTCCTCTTTAGCTGCTCTAGTAGGGCTCGGGCCCGAAAAAGTCGTCAAAACTCGACCAAAACAGTTTTCAACAAAAGTGACGATAAACGATAAGAACTGCACCCCAAACAGTGTGGGTATGTTTCGGGTGCAAAACCGGGTCATTCGGGCCCGATTATTAACTTAGCCTTCTGCGGGCCTGCTCTAGTGGTACCCAGGCCCGGGAAAGTCATCAAAATTGAACCGAAACATTGTTTAGCCGTACTCATGTGAAACGATAAGAATTGCACCCCAAAAAAGTGTAGGTATGTTTCGGCCAGTAAATCGAGTCATATGGGGCCTGTTTTCAACTTTTCCTCCTCTAGTGGTGCCCGGACCTGAAAAGTCATCAAAACTCGACTGAAACAGTTTTTGACCGTACTGACGAGAAATGATAAGAATTGCACCCCAAAGGAGTGTCGGCATGTTTCGGGTGCAAAATCGAGTCTTCCGGGCCAGATTTTCAACTTTGCCAGCTGTTGTGGTACCCGGGCCTGGAAAAGTCTTCCACATTCGGCTGAAACATTTTTCAACTGTACTGACTGAAAACGTTGTGAATATCACCACAAATTATGTGGGTATGTTTCGGGTGCAAACTGAGTCATCCGGGATCGGTTTTCCACTTTACCTGCTCTAGTTGGGCTCGGGCTCAAAAAAGTGGTCAAAACTCGACTAAAACAGTTTTCGGCAACATTTAAGACAAACGATTAGAACTGCACCCCAAACAGTGAGGGTATGTTTCAGGTGCAAAACTGGGTCATCCGGGCCCAGTTATCATCTTAGCCTTCCCCAGGCATGCTCTAGTGGTACCCGGGCCCAGAAAAGTGTTCAAAATTGGACGGAAACATTGTTTAGCCGTACTAATGGGAAACGATAAAATTGCACCACAAAAAACTGTGGGTATGTTTCGGGCGGTAAACCGAGTCATCTGGGGCCTGTTTGCAACATTTCCTATACCAGTGGTGCTCGGACCCGAAAAGTCGTCAAAACTCGACCGAACCAATTTTCGACCCTACTAACTAGAAATGATAAGAATTGTACCCCAAAGAGTGTGGGTATGTTTCGAGTGCAAAATCGAGTCTTTCGGGACAGATTTTCAACTTTGCCAGCTGCTGTCGTACCCAGGCCAGGAAAAGTCGTCAAAATTTAGCCGAAACATTTATCAACTGTATTGACTGAAAACGATATGATTATCACGACAAACTATGTGGGTATGTTTCAGGTGCAAACGGAGTCATCCGGGCTTGGCTTTCCACTTTAGCTGCTCTAGTAAGGCTCGGGCCCGAAAAAGTCGTCAAAACTCGACCAAAACAGTTTTCAGGAACGCTGACGACAAACGATAAGAACTGCAGCCCAATAGTGTAGGTATGTTTCGGGTGCAAAATCAGGTCGTCCGGGCCCGGTTATCATCGTAGCCTTCTCCGAGCATGCTTTAATGGTATCCGGGCCCAGAAAAGTGTTCAAAATTGGACCGAAACATTGTTTAGTCGTACTGATGGGAAACGATAAAATTGCACCCTAAAAAAGTGTGGGTATGTTTCGGGCGGTAAAGCGAGTCATCTGGGGCCTGTTTTCAACTTTTCCTACTCCACTAGTGCCCGGACCTGAAAAGTCGTCAAAACTTGACCGAAATTTTTTTCGACCGTACTGCCGAGAAATGATAAGAATTGCACCCCAAAAGAGTATTGGTATGTTTCGGGTGCAAAATCGAGTCTTCTGGGCCATATTTTCAACTTTGCCAGCTGTTGTGGTACACTGGCTTGAAAACTCATCAAAATTCGGCAGAAACATGTTTCAACTGTACTGACTGAAAACGATATGAACTGCACCACAAACTATGTGGGTATGTTTCGGGTGTAAAACTGAGTCATCTTGGCCCGATTTTCCTCTTTAGCTGCTCTAGTAGGGCTCGGGCCCGAAAAAGTCTTCAAAACTCGACCAAAACAGTTTTCAACAAAAGTGACGATAAACGATAAGAACTGCACCCCAAACAGTGTGGGTATGTTTCGGGTGCAAAACCAGGTCATTCGGGCCGGGTTATCAACTTAGCCTTCTGCGGGGCTGCTCTGGTGGTACCCAGGCCCGGAAAAGTCGTCAAAATTAAACCGAAACATTGTTTAGCCGTACTCATGGGAAACGATAAGAAGTGCACCCCAAAAAAGTGTAGGTATGTTTCGGCCAGTAAATCGAGTCATATGGGGCCTGTTTTCAACTTTTCCTGTTCCAGTGGTGCCTGGACCTGAAAAGTCATCAAAACTCGACTGAAACACTTTTTTGACCGTACTGACGAGAAATGATAAGAATTGCACCCGGCATGTTTCGGGTGCAAAATCGAGTCTTCCGGGCCAGATTTTCAACTTTACCAGCTGCTGTGGTACCCGGGCCTGGAAAAGTCTTCCACATTCGGCCGAAACATTTTTCAACTGTACTGACTGAAAACGTTGTGAATATCACCACAAATTATGTGGGTATGTTTCGGGTGCAAACTGAGTCATCCGGGACCGGTTTTCAACTTTACCTGTTCCAGTGGGGCTTGGGCTCGAAAAAGTGGTCAAAACTCGACTAAAACAGTTTTCAGCAACATTCAAGACAAACGATTAGAACTGCACCCCAAACATTGAGGGTATGTTTCAGGTGCAAAACCGGGTCATCCGAGCCCAGTTATCATCTTAGCCTTCCCCAGGCATGCTCTAGTGGTACCCGGGCCCAGAAAAGTGTTCAAAATTGGACGAAAACATTGTTTAGCCGTACTGATGGGAAACGATAAAACTACACCGCAAAAAAGTGTGAGTATGTTTCGGGCAGTAAACCGAGTCATCTGGGGCCTGTTTTCAACTTTTCCTGTGCTAGTGGTGCCCGGACCCGAAAAGTCGTCAAAACTGGACCGAAACATTTTTCGACCGTACTGATGAGAAATGATAAGAATTGCACCCCAAAGCGTGTCAGTATGTTTCGGGTGCAAAATCGAGTCTTCCGGGCTCGATTTTTAACTTTGCCAGCTGCTGTAGTACCCGGGCCTGGAAAAGTCGTCTAAATTCGGCCGAAAAATTTTTCAACTGTACTGACTGAAAACGATATGAATATCAGCACAAATTATTTGGGTATGTTTAGGATGCAAATTCAGTCATCCGGGCCCGATTTTTCAGCAACATTGACGACAAACGATAATAACTACACCCCAAACTGTCTGGGTATGTTTCGGTTGAAAAACTGGGTCATGCGGGCCCGGTTATCAACTTTGCCTTTTCCGGGCCTGCTTTAGTGGTACCCTAGCCTGGAAAAGTTGTCGAAATTGGACCGAAACATTGTTTAGCCGTACTGATGGGAAACGATAAGAATTGCACCCCAAAAAAGTTTGGGTATGTTTCGAGCGCTAAACCGAGTCATCTGGTGGCCTTCTAATTTTCTTTTCAATTCATCTATCTTCATATCTGTATCACTTTTTAGTTTAAGGGCATCTTATTCTTTTTGTGGGACATTAAATAAATTATATATTGGTTTTACAGGTCTTGAACTACTGGGAACCTCTTTATGATATGATGAGGACGTGGAGTTTTCCACTCTAGTTAATTGTTTTGTCATAATAGTTAAAACTGTATTAGAATAATTAATTTGTGAATGTAATTTTTTAATATCTTTTGTTTCTATTTGTCGGACTTCTATCCTAATGTCTTTATATGGACTAGCTTCTATTTCTAAGTCTGTTGAAGGTTGTAATTTTATTGCTTGTAATGGAGGATATTTTGATTCTATAATTTCATTATTCATAGTTTTCCATGTACTAGTTACTTTTTCTAATGAATATATTTCTTTATTACTAAATGGATATTCTAAATTATGTTCTTCATTATAATTTTTAAACCAATCAAAGAAATATAAATTTATCTCATTCTCAATCATGTAATTATAAAATTGTATTCTAAAGTCTTCTGTTTCTTTTTTAGAGTAAGTCTTAAAATACCAATCCCTTTTATCTTTATTATATTCTGCTCCAAAATCTTCTCTTGTCCAATTTTTATCTATTTCAAAGGGTTATTCTTTATTTAATGTACTTAATATTTGTGATGCTGCGAGAGAGTATTGAGGAGATTCAGATTTTTTAGATTCTGTGTATAGTGGTTTACTAACTATGGGAGTAATATTATCTAATCGTCTTAAACCTAAATTTATGGTGGAATTATCTACAGAATGCCTGGATGGTTGGTCTTTATGAATTATTTGCGGCTCTCTTATTTTTAAAGATGATGACCTATTCATTCTTAATCTTATATCTGTACCATCTTGAACTATTTCTCTTATTTGGGTATTATATACTTTTCGTTCTTCTATAATATCTTCTAATATCCATTCTTCTGGAATTCTTCTTACTACTTCCTCATGACTCAAACTTTTTGGAGTTTGTACTGATGATTTTCTAAGATTTGCTTCTACTAATATGGTTTCATCTTTGGGTGAATATCTTAATGCTTTATAATTATAATCTATTTTGGTAACCTTATAATAAATTCTATAAATAATCTGAATAGGACCTGATAATTCATGTACTATGTCTTCTGGGGTTTGAACATATAATTTTATGGAGTTACTTGTTTTATCATTCCTTAAGTTCATAGAGAAATTAGGATAACAATTAAAGAATGTTGGACCATCATGAAGGTTACTTTCTAATATAGCTATTATGGAATCATTAAACATTTTAAGTCTTATATCTCTTAACATTATTAATATGGAACTATTTATGCCTAGCCTGTAATTTGGTTTTGCTGCAACTTGTATTAGTTCTAAATGAATAAAATTATATCCATCTTTAACATGTTGATATAATAAGGATTGTTCTAATAGGTTAATGACTTTATTGTTTTTTGTTCCTGGATAACTATATTCTACTATATGTACTTGATCTTGATTAGAAGACCAAAATTCACATTTTTTAACTATAGGTATTGACCAATTATGTAATGAATTTTCTATTTCTGCAATTTGTAATTCTTTTTCTTTATTATGTTCTGTGTTTGAAGAAGAAGAAGCTTCTTGTTGCGGAGTTCTAATCATTATTTTGCTTATCTTTGTTTCTTAATCCTAAATCACTTAAGGTTCTAAGAAAATTTGGCATTTTTACTCTCTCCTTGGTTTCCATGCTACGGGCCACTGTTGATCAACGATCTTACTACCTCTCACTCAGGTTTTACTGTCGGGACCACAGCTGACCACCGTATTAATGCCTCTCAGCGCTACACTATTTGTTTTTTGATTTTTTAGTATTTTTGACATCTTTTTTACTATTTTATTTGTCTATAATTGTCAAAAAGTTCTTAAAATTTTTGTTTTGTTTTATTTTAGAGATCCTATATTTTATCAACAAATTCTGCAAAACTATGGTCTTTTGAAAAAAAAATAGATATTTGAAATCCAAAATTTTACCAAAAAATATAGATATGTGAAATAATTTTTTTCCAAAATTCCGCGGTTAATATTTGTTTTCTTATTTTTTTTATTATTTTTGATATTTTCTCTTCTATTTCATCATCTATCTGTACTTGTCAAAATATTCTGGAAATTTTTATGTTCTTTTATTTTATGGATTAGAGATTTTATTAAAGAATTGTAGAAAATTATGGAACATTTTTCTAAAAAAATATAGACAATTTGAAATCAAAAATTCTTCATAAATTCCATAGTTTATTATTTGTTTCTATTATTTTTTTTAGCATTTTTGAAAGGGATCAAGAAAGGTCTTCCTGATTGACGCTCAGAAGAGCCTTTGCACACTGATGAAGAAATCCAATCACACAGTACAGTGGTCAAGTGAATCTTCAAGAAAAGCCCCAATTGAATTTTGTTTTATCAAGAACCCTAATTTCCCAAGGTGATTTTTCAGTGATCTATCTATTGTTGTGCGTTCAATGTGTCTTTGTTATCTGGCGCATTTTAGAAGACTTTCTATTATATATGAATGAAAAGCCCAAAACTGTTTTTGAAGAAGACAATTAATTCAATTAGCTCCAGAGGCACGAATAAATCGATTTCCCTTAGGCTAAAATCGATTTATTTTTCGTCCAGTGCAGTGCTTTTTCAAAACAATTTTGACTTAAAAAAGCTTGTCTTGTGCATTTTGATTAGTTTTAATCACTTCAGACCATCTGTACTAGTGGACTTCTTACCAACAATGCATAGGTTCTTTGCCAATCAATCAATCTCACATTCACACTCAAAGCCTAACAATCATACACTTGATTGCTTACTTGTTTGGCTTCATCAAATCTTTACTCTTGTGAGAATGCTAACAAGGTTTTTGTATTATGGAAAATATTTTCCGTAAGAGGGTTTTGTATTATTGAAACCCTCTCTTATGGAAAACCTTCTCCGTAAGTCACTTTCCTACTTCCATCCCCACTACAAAAATGCTTTTCCATAAGCATTTTTCCCACCCCGCATCACTAGGGAAATGGTTTTCCGTAAGACGATTTTACACCCCCGTAGCCTCCTACGGATTTCGTTTAACGAAATCCCTTCCAACCTATTTCAGTAATCCCTCTACACCCCTACAGCAGCATTAAAGCACCCAAACATAAACCCACTTACCTCAAAATGCTGTCAGACAACCTTCTCTTCCACCACCGCCATTGTCGACGAAAAATGCAATTACAACAATTATACCTTTTCCATTTCTGGCAAGGACAATTGTGGTATATTATGTGACTGATGGGGTGCAAGAAACAATTGGGGAGTGGAGGAAGCAATTACCCTACTTCTATTTCAACCAGCTTCCTACAGTGGCCCGTGACCCTGAATCCAAGAGGTACATGTTTAATAAAAATGTAATCGAAATGGTTTTTACTCAATTTCAAAATACTGTTATATTCATTTTTAAATATAAAAAAAATATTTGTATGATTTATAGCTTTAAAAATATTTCTCTATTATCTTTGGTCATAACTATTGTTATTATAACATTATCATGGTTAACCTCACCATTAAAATTTCCATTCATACCATCATTATTACTATCAATGAACATCTTATATTATCATTTTATTACTATTAAGATGTTAACGGTCTTGAATTAATATTAATTATGTTGTTGCTGTTAACATTGTCATTATTATTAACACCATACAAGTATATATTTAAATTAATTTTACCATGATATAAAATTTTTAAAATAATTTATTTTGAACTAAATATTAGAAGGAACTAATTTTCTAAACTAAAAGTTAATATAGTAAAATTTGGCTATTTAATATTTTGGAAAGTTTTAAGTGTATAGACTATCGTTGTTGTTAGGATTAATGAAATCATGTATTTTTAACATTTTAAGTATTTATTCAATTGCGATCGTTTTTTCTAGAAATGATAGCATTATATTTATCATTACTGTTACAAATACTAGCAAGAGGTATGTTAACCATTTTTTCAGGTTATAGTTTTTACGATATGTATTTATTTCTTTATCAAAATTTATACATCTTTTTCCTTCATATGATTTTTTACAGGAAAAATAAGTACAATTACTCTTTTATGTTAAAATGCTTTTTCCTTCATATTTTTAAAATGCTTATCTTATTGTTGTTGTGTTATTCTGAAATATTTTCTAAAAACAATAAATCGCTTTCACCTTTAATTCGGGTGTTTTTACTAATTTGATTTACATCTACATTTCTGTTAAGTGCATTTACTGTTTACTATTTGACTAAGTGTATTGTATTCAGTGATTACTTCTGTGCTTTCAGTAAACTGCTTGGTGTTGTTTCTAGTTCTGTTAAATAGTCAATTGATTGATTTTGCTCTGGAATTTACAAATCTTTTGCTTTGCACTTCTGAATATCATTTCTCAGTATTTTTTAATAAAGAATTTTCATTCTCAAATTTATAAAAAGGTATTTTTGCGTAAATTTTTGAAAGTTCAATTCACCCCCCTCTTGAACTCAACCTAAACTTGTTTCACATCTAATTGTTGAAACTAGCCATTAGGATGCTTAAAAGGGACAATCTTGACCATCTAATTGTTGAAACTAGGATATTAGCATGGATTTTGTGCTTGGATTACGTAGAACCCGATGGGGCTTTGATTCTATTTTTGTGGTAGTTGACTGATTTAGCAAAATGACCTATTTTATTCCCTATCACAAGATAGATGATACAAGCAACATTGCAAGACTTTTCCTAAGAGATGTAGTTAGACTTCATCAATTACCTAAGTCCATAGTTTCTGATAGAGATCCTAAATTTGTTAGTTACTTATGGAGAACTCTCTAGGGGAGATTAGGCATCAAACTTAATTTTTCCACTTCTTGTCATCCTCAGACAGATGGACAAATAGAAATTGTTAATAAATCTCTGTCAACTATGCTTAGGATAGTCTTGAGGGCTAACCACAAATCATGGGATGAGTATCTTCCTCATATTGAGTTTGCTTATAATTGAGTAGTTCATAGGACTACTAAACTATCTCCTTTTGAGGTTGTATATGGTTTCAATCCTCTCACACCTTTAGATTTATTGCATTTACCTCAACCTTGATGGAGGAGGGCTCAGGCAAAGTCCAATCACCAGAGCAATGTTCAGACACCTTGAAGCAAACAAAGAGTCAGAAGCACTTGTGCAGATTAAAATGCTGACTATTTTGAGCTTTGAGGATTCTTGTAAAAATTGCGAAAAGTAGAATAGGAAAAATTTGGTTGTTTTGTAAATAATTCTAGGTGTCTTGAAAATTATAAAAGACACCTAGATTAGGATTTTTGGACGCATATGATTTGGACATGTGGCGCCTATCAAAGGGCGCCTAGTTTAGGAGAAGGTCGCTTGCTCCACACGCTAGGTTACTCTAACCCTAACGTGTGGTGTAAGTTAGGGTTACAACCTTAGCTTCTTTCATACGCCCTTATGGTAGCTTGCATTGCAAGCTAGGGTTTCTAACCCTAGCTTCTTGTATACTCTACCTTAGCTTGTGATAGAAGCTACTAGCTTGTTCTTCTTCTATAAATAAGAGGTGTAGCAACCTCCATTGTAGACTTGATTGAGAGTAATGATATGCTGTCCAAATTTCAGCACATTGCCCAAGTTTCTCTTTGAGTTTCTTCTCCTAGAAGCTAGGAACTCTCTCTCTTGAAGGTTGGCCC
>Ga0209489_108882_pt1 | contig 13172 bp, 5 predicted proteins | sample SiratrowhiteBW_FD_187527 | JGI IMG/M metagenome (GOLD analysis project Ga0209489, IMG submission 187527) | Root nodule microbial communities of legume samples collected from California, USA - Siratro white BW (SPAdes) (version 2) | ecosystem: Host-associated > Plants > Roots > Nodule | place: USA... | reverse complement strand
TTTCACATCTGAATCCGCTAATAGCACTATTTCAAACAAGAAAAGAAAAAACAAACAAGAATGAAGTAAATATAAAGAAGAAATGGTTGCATGAAGATGCATGGAGTGTTAGACCATTACTTGGTACTTTCCAAGGTTCGACTTTACAAAGATTAATGTCGGGAATGACGTGGACACGTGGATCATCAGCGAGCAACCTATGTTTAAGGTAATAGTCGACAAGTTCTTCTTCTGATGGACGGAAACCGTATCCTATAATATCCATTGCTTTCTTTGAACACTTAACTTTGTAGCTTGTAACAAAAGAACTGGTGAAGCAGCTACTAAGGAAAACGAAGAAAGCTCTTGTTTTGTGTGGTGTTGAAGTCATGCAAATGAATTTATAATGCAAAAAAGTCATTGACTGACTTTACTCCTTAGCTGACAAGTTAATATTGAACGTGAAACTAGCAATTGCCACATAGTGGGTGCTGTGTACTCTACCCTTAGCCTTCTGAAAATAAAAAGATAATATAATGACAAATTCTATTGGTCTACACGCTTTCTGCTTTATACACACCTTTGGACTCTATAAGACACTATTTTAATAATTTTATTAAATAAACACCCACTTAACAGTGTTAAAATATTAATAATATATATCATTAATTTAATTTAAAATATATGTTAAAATATTAATATAATTATTTGTCAAAATAACTACTTTCTTATTTTGAGTTCCATTAAAAACTCTATCATCACAATCACAATCACAGAAAAATGCAAAGAGCAAAGAAAGATTCAGTCAATTTTTTAAATATTAGCTGTTAATTTTTTTTTTTTTTGGTACAAAAGTTAAATTTTCTCTAAAAAATTTAAATGTTCGTCTTTTCACTTTTACTACTATATCATTTTATATCTCCTTGTCGGTGTGGATATATATATATATATATATATATATATATATATATATATATATATATATATATATATTTCATCGTTAATATTAAGGATTAAGTGTGTTCTGAATTGTTTTAAAATAAAATATATCTTCTAATACAGACAATAAATAATTATATATTTATTTCACCGAATATTTAATGTAATTATACAATTACGACTCAAACAGTACAATTACGTACCAGTTAATTTTATTTAAGAAATAATTGTATATTAAATAAGTATGTGTTCAACACAATTATTTATTATCTTTCTCTTCGATTCAGAAGAAAATAATGGTTTGACGTTTTAAAATAATATTCACTCTCACAATTTTAATAATATAATAATATGTATACGTATTTTAAGCTAAAATTAAATTAAATTAAAATATTAATATTTGAAGTTATTAAATGGTTATATTTTTCCTTGTAGAAATGTAGTACTTTTAGTTTTGTCATACTACAACTTTTTTTGTATATCTCTATGAATGTCTATCAATCAATCTATTTATTTTACAATTTTTTTCTTAATAAATATTTTTTAAAAAAAAAGTGTCATAAAAATGAATTAATTTTATTAATTTTATAATTTTATTGTAGATAATTTTTTATTAATAGTAAAATTAATAAAAAAAATTAAACAAAAATAAAATTAATAAAAAGATTATTCTTGTAAATTAAAATTTGATACTGTTTACTTAACACGCCATTAATTAATGCATAATATGTAGAACAGGTATGACACCTATCTTTATATAGAATGATAATATAAAAAGTGTATTAGGAAAATACTCATCACCAAAGAAAGAAAGAGTAATATTTTGTTATTGTATCAGTATGAAACTGGTTTAGCATTTTTTCCATTTACAACTCAAATCTTAATAAAATTTGAAATCGGTGTGGTTGCTGTTCAAAATTGTTAGAACAAAAGAATATTGATAATTTTAAATATGTAATAAATTTTCAAGATATGATATGATGAAGTTTCTGTATGCCCTTGTACAAATTTTCTGATCCCTTTTTTCTTAAGTTGTTTTCTTAAAAAATATAAAACTTAATGTTTTAAAAGAAAAAGAAACAATTTTTAAAACTTCCAAAAACTTTTGATAACCTTTAAAATTGTTCACAACTTTTTAAGAAATGATTTAAAATTAAAAAAAAATATTAACAGTTTTGATAATCTTTAAAAGATTAATTAACTAAATTTGATGACATGAATTTATTTTCGAGAAGCCGATTTCCAACCTCCATTTTGCGATTTTGGGAGACTGAAACCCGATTAGAATTCTGGGTGAATTCTGCGAAAGGCTTTTTTTTTTTTTTTTTGTTCTTCTTTTCTTGTTCTTTTAGTAAGGGAGCAGGAAAGAAAAATAAGAAGAAAAAATAAAATAAAATAAATTTTAAATAATTGTTCATACCAATTGATTTGAAAAATTGAAATTAAAATTGGGAAGACTAAATTTAAAATGGGTTGAAAAAAAAATTATGAGATGTGTTTCTAATGTTTATAGATGGATTTCACACTTTTCTTTTCCTTTTAGCAAGTGTAAATGCAGTAGGGTTGGTTTTAAAGTCTACTCTAATGGCTTTCCGTTCTCATTCATGTCATTGACAAGTGTGTCTGTATGCTTGCCTTGTTAGAGTTGTATGTTTCAATGAAAGACTAACTAAATAATTATTTCTCTTAACTTAACTGTATTCTTCTTGCATTCCAAAAACTAATAAAATATATTATTAAATAATAAAATCACATATAATACATTGATTCAGAAATGCACTTGCTATCCTATAGACAAAATACTACAACAAGTACTCTCCAGAAACTGCAAATAACCACACACAAACTTCCTAGTTACACAATCTACTGTTTTAAATATACAATACATTCTAATTGATTTGCTATTATATATATACTTCTAAACATAATTATCATTAGGCAATTTCTAAGAAATTGGCTATTGTAGAGTAACTTATTTTCAGTGACATATACTCCTATAATTAAGTACCACTAATGGAACTAAGTACATATTAGTTCCAATTATATGTTGTTTGGTTTTGAATGATACTGATCTTCCTATGACCTTAAAATAAAAGGAAACTAGATATTTCATTCCAATTGATCTACAAAGGTTTATTTGTTGTAGAGTCACATGAAGATGTCTCCTCTCCCTAAAATTGATCTACAAAGGTTTATTTGTTGTAGAGTCACATGAAGATGTCTCCTCTCCCCAAAAATCATCTTGAAATATACTTTCTTGTTTCTCTTTATTATCTTCTTGGTTAGAAAATAGAAGGCATGTGTCACCATCTGTAACATAGTAAGATGTTTTAAATCTTTTTATGAATTGTATTCCTCTGAATTAAGATGTTTAGTAGACATAATTGACATATCTCCAATACTAGCATCCTGCAATGATTTCGAAAGAAAATAAACATATGAATTCAATTCTTGAAATGCTAAGAACAAATATAACAACATCGCAAACACAGAAAAAGTGTAGTTCTCAAGTCCTAGGGCCTATGGGAAAGAGATGCAAAGAAAGGAAAAAATGGGTCTAGAAGTAGATTGCCTTATCTACAGTCTCAATAATAACCCATCAATCGATCATGAATCACAAAAAAACATCAAAGCCAACTCAAACCAGACAATTCACTTGAGTTGAGTATCTTTCAAGAATCTACTGGAGACAATCCCTATACATTGCACTAAATCTGATAGAATTCGAATCACCATAATGCACGCCGCAATTTTAACTTATTAAACTAACATGAAGGTTCAGAAACGAAAGGAGATAAAGTCCTAAGGACTTTCGCAATATATCCTCTTCAATGGCTTTGATTGAGTGAAAGTATTAAGAAAACTAGCTTCAGATGGAGTCTGCGTAGATGGAGTAGATGGAGTCTGCGTAGATGGAGTAGATAGAGTCTGCGTAGCTTCATATGATAGACATGGCAAAACTTGAGATAATGGAACTTGAGTACCTTCTGATAATGGAGTTTGTATAGCTTCAGATAATAGAGTAATAGCCTGCATTGTTCCGGTTATTAGATCTTCAGATGCAGCTTCCATAACATCAGGTGTAGCCTGCATAGCTTCTTTATCAATAACTAAACTCTCACAAACTAAAGCTTTTACATCAATAAAAGAACTCTCGTAAAGTAAAATTAGATTCAGAGCAACCTCATTTAATAAAAGTGATTTTAATGAACTATGTATAGTTTCAGATATAATCTGCATAGTTTCGGCTGGAATCTGCATAGTTTCGGGTGGAATCTGGATAACGTTATTTTCATTTCTAAAATAGGCATTGTTAGATGCATAGTTTGGAAAAGAAGCTTCATTTTCCTCAATATCAACTAGAGACAGTTTTATTGAAGAGATGCATTTGTCTGCCTGATGTGTTGCCATTCCAGTATAAGTACCTCCCTGAAAATATATATAAAATTACAAATGAAGTATTAAGTCTCGGCATAGTGTATATATATATATATATATATATGAAAGATACTTCAGCTTACAGATGGAACTCCAGCTATTGCCTGACTTTCACAGTCAGAAACCACGCTTCTACCGGATTCCCCTTCATCACAAATCAGTGCATCGTTTCCTACTTTAGTTGTTTTCCCAGATTTCTCTTTCAAGTGACATAAAACAAAAGCCTTCTGCAAAAACTGGAGTATGGTGAGAATTCATTTGGCGCAATTTACAAAAGTAAAAGGTAAAGATGACAGTCTTGGATGAGAATTAATGATGAATTTTGAGTGTTCTTAGATAGAAGACTCAATTAAACACATCCAGTATATCACATCAGATATTTTAAAATTCATAAACTTTTTTACAAGTCAAACCCAGGCTTCAAGTACTCAGCTTGTTTCGACTAATATACACTCCTACCACACACTATAATTTAGTACAAAGATTATTTCCTAGCAGAGTTAAAAATTTCTTCAAAGAAAGAAATACAAACCTGGTTTTCATGAAAGTTAAGAGCATGATATTCGTGAATAACCCACTTGGCCTTGACACCTTTGGAAGCACGGCCCATACAGAAAATAAGTGTCTTCTTAGTCCCAATGACAGTGGTGGTGTCCCAGGTCCTAACATCACGCTCTTTTCCAGTGGGTTTCCAGAAACCAGACTTGGTTCTTCTGTTAACCCTTTTGCTATTTGAGTACTTGAAATCAACAGGACTGAAGAAAAACCATTCTCGGTCATTGAATGGTATTTCTGATTCTGCTAACATCCCTACTTGAACCAATAAAAGAACCACACAACATTGAAATAAAGATCAGAGCAAGTAAAAGGGCAGCGTTGATTTCATGAAGAAGCATGGAGAGTTTAGTTTCAGATTATTACCTGGTACTTCCCAAGGTTCCACATCGCAAAGATCTATCTCAGTCATGACGTTGGCACGGCGATCACCAAGCAACTTGTGTTTGAGGTAAAAGTCAACAAGTTCTACTTCTGTGGGACGAAAACCGAATCCTACAATCTTCATTGGTTTTGGTGAACACTTGACTTTGGTGTGTTTATAGTTAACAAGAAAGAAGAAAGAGAAGTGAAGATGACGAAACAGAGGAGAACGAAGAAAGCTAGAGAGTGTTTTCAGGGTTTGCGTTTGCGTGTTATGGAGCAGAATTTATAGTGCCAAATTCACTGCTTGACTCCTTGGTTAAGAAGTTGTCGTTGGAAAATACATTATTATAATACAAAAGCAGAAACTCTTATTTCAAAATTGGAGTTTTACATTCAAACATTATAAAAGGTTCATAATATATTATGAAAATAATTAACATGTGTTAACTATGATTAAATAGCTCTAATATTGTATCTAAATGATCTTGTTTTCCCAGGTTATTTTATAAAAAATTTCAGCATATATAAAGACTAAAATATATGAAATGTTATCGTGATTCTAAAATCCAACCCCATAAGTTTATGAGATTTTGTTTTTCAAATGGTGAAGTACTGTATGAGATACAATTTCATTTTTTTGCTCATATAATTACATTATTTATGTGGAAGTTTTACTTTAATTAACAAATGCAGTGATTGTACTGTACTAATACCGCGTGAGAATTTTCACAACCCACAGCACTTTCTACGAAATGGGCAAAATCTATTTAACATATTTTCTCGTTCTATAGGGATATAATCTATTATGAGTCTCTATCACCACGATCAATGCATTTCAAACCAATGAATTAAAATTATTTTTCTAATCCGATTTTATATGAGGTTTACAAAAACAATATTTGATTTGTGGTTTCTTACTTGAGCCTTGGTCCCCAAGTTTCTGACTTAAGCCTTGGTCCCCCAAATTTCTTCCATGGCCCACCGTTTCAATGTTGTTTCAAGAATATTGGTTACTGAATTTCCATGCATCTTTTGCTTTATTTTGGAGGTTTGTTCTGCTCCTCACTACTAATCAAGAACAAGACTCCAAAGGTGGGTATACCTTTAAACAATTTAGAATTTAACAATTTAGAAGGCTCATGTGCTAACTTCCAAGTACTAATATTGAACTCCACCCTTTCATGTTATCACCTCAATTATTATGTTCAGCTTTTCCCCCAACAAGTTTCTTACTTTTCAATGCAATTTACTTTGCAAAATTTATTTTTACTACTTTTGGTTTAGATTATAACAATAGTTGTTTATACATGTAATTATTTTTTAAATAATCTAAATTTTAAAATGTTTACACTCTTGAAAATTAACTATGGATTAGATTTTATTTTTCAGTGTAGGGTGAGATTTTGATGGAAATGAACTTTCCTATGAAGGTTCCAGAAAGAAATCGATTAACTGTTAGCATTTCTGAAGTTGGCAATATGAATTTATGAAACAGTGAGACTTTCCCAAGTTTACCATTTCAAGTTCTGAGCTCGTTGTCCCTTTATTCAATGTCCTTGTAACAGAGCATGGAATTCTTTTAGCAATTCTCTTTGTTGCCCCACCATGTCCTTAAGGCGTTTGTATAGTGTTGGGTTGTTAACTAGTTTTTGTCCCCTTAAAAATTGGAAACTCATTCTGTCAAAGGAGAAACAGTTTTATGAGCACAAGATTACAGTTTATGCTATGACTAAAATTCGGGTCTGAAATGAATTTGTACATATATTTCAATCACCTTCAACAATTCAAAATCATTTTGTTTTCAAAACCAATCCTACCTACCAAAATCTCAAACAAACAGGCATAAAATAAAAAATGGGATCCTTAAAAAAAGGATGCTTCCTGCATACACTCCAAAGTAGTGTCTTCCGTACAGGAAAGAGTTTTTCAGTTCAGGCAACGTAATCTTCCACTAATTCTCACCATTTTCCCCTTCTGTAGTCAGTATGTGGGATGCTTATTAGGATGTTCTGTTCTTGAAAGGAAAGAGAAATGGGATTGGAAGGTTCGCTTCATCTGACTTGCAGTGTGACATTCATAGAGCATACAATATACAGCCACATAATCTACTCTTATGCTACTATAATAATGTATTTTATTGGTCATTGCCACTTCCAAATTTTCAAGAATTCTTCTTCATTAATTAAACAAGGTAAAATTCACTTTGTCCTATAATGATGCAACTTACTGCACCTTTCATGTCATAACGAAATATCTAAAGCACAGAGTGGTGCCATTTCATGGTCATTAGTTCAATACTTGCAATCTCAATGGTCTGTGTGTAATTTAATTTTTGTCCTTAGAGCATACAAAGATAATGTTCAAATGTTGCATAATGTGCATAATCCTGTTTGGCAGATTGTATCAGATATTCTAAGATGATACATAGATAAATGAAGCTTTGGAATTTGATGGCTTAAATTTACATATATACTTTCTATTTCATTCTTTTGAATAATGATTTAGTTTAATTAGGTTATACTAGACTGGAACAAAAAAAAGAACCGAATTGATACCGATAATGTATATTTTATGTTGGATTGGGGACTTTGTAAATTAGTTTGTTACAACGTGAGATTGCGTCCAATTTTTTAGACATGGCGCCAAGGACTCTTCACATGTGATTTTTCTGCAATAAGTGCTTCAGATTTAGGTAGGAGGTCCCTCTGATTGTAAATGTTTATGTTACTGTGTATTTGGTTCCCATAAGTGGATCTCTAACGAGTGTCACTGAAGCAACTATTACTTGCTTTTGCATGCATTTTGATGTAATAATTCGTGGGATGTGAATCAGGGATGGGAATTCAAACACACTTAGTTGGTGATAGGCTCTCTTTGGAATTGGGGATTAGGTACAGGTTCTAGTTTGCCTAAAATATTGGTTGCATAGCTGCTCTACTAAGACCTTTTCAATTATTAAAATTACTTGGAAATTTTATTTTGGAACATATAAGGTAAGGATAGTTATGGAGTGAATTAAAAAGGTTATAGAAAGGGGTAAACATCTATGACAGATACCTTCCTAGATAGGGACAATAGTTTTTAATGATGTGCATATCATTTTAAGCATTTTCTGACTATATCTTGACATCTACATAATAAGTATTTTTTCTGATTTGTAAGTGCTAGCTGGAATGCGCTTGAACCCAATGGATTCCACCTAGTTATATAAGTAAGAAAGTAAGAAAGTGAGAGCATGTTAATTCTGTCGGATCTTAGTTCACAGGGATTGTATATGGAACTTTTGTTCAAAGGTGGTTGTAATTTCAGAAGGCATTGGATGGGAAATGCATTGAGCTAGTATTCAAGTTTGATTGATTTGGGATTTTAAGACTGATAAGTGTGACATTTATTTCACTAGCTTAAAGACTAGCTCTTCTGAAATTATTATTGCCAAAGTTATAAAAGGAGTTGTAGTTACAAGAAACCAACTTCATTTTTTGTTGGTATGAAGGCTTGGACAAGTTTATAAGGTTTAAGCTTCAACTAATGCCAAATTCTGTGAGATCTGTGGCCGGCAATGGATAGCATAATTTTTGGTCCCTTCCATTTGTTTGTCTTCTTTACTTACATGGGATTATGTGCTGGAAAGAATCTTCATAAAGTGAAGGAAGATTTGAGGAGGAATTATGTCCCAGCCCTGATTTTAGAAGGTGGCGTGTGGCCAGTTGTGCAGGTTTTCAATTTTTGGTATGTTTCCTGTGAAGTACTAGCTTCTCTACGTGAACTTTCCCTACTTGCTGGATAGTGCTTTTCTGTCATGGTTGGAGCAACAGTAGGATGCACCTTGGAAAAAATGGTTTCCAGTGTTTCATTCTACCAATGAAAAGGGAGGTCAATGCTGATGAGGAGATTGATAGAACTAAGAAAAATTGATTGATCACAGATTTTGAATATTTTTGCCCTTTTGATACGTTGTAAGTTGTAATAGATAGATTTGGAGATAGATAGTTTACTTTGTTTATTGTTGACCAGGACTCTAAAATTTGCCTCACCTTAATGAGGTTAAAATTTTGATTATTATGTTTAGTTAAGACCGTTAAACAGATTTACTAAAATGCAGTCACTTGTTAACAAAAATAATCAAACTATTCCTGTGATAAATAACATACATGAATGTTTGGTATTTGACAGAACATCATTGTGTGATTATTTTTGTATCATTTAGTTAGATAAGACATTTTAGCGTTGTTGTCAAATTATTATTAAACTGCACAAGCCGCTATATGCATATTATTAAACTGCACAAGCCACTATATGCATGCCGAAAAATTATTTCTGCCCTAATTAGTTCAGTGCTGCAATTCTATGCTGAGTCTAAAGAGTAATGATAGTAAAATGAGAGTGGTCAACTAATCACATTCCATTAAAAAACTGTGATCACATCTCATTAAAAACTGTGACGTGTTACATATGCATGAACATTCCATACAACAACATTTGGGAATTGTTTAGGGAATAAATGAAATTAGAATAACAGGTGGATGTAAAAATCAAATAAAATCTATGTTCTCCTAACTACTTTATTTTTATATATAGGATAGATGATAAATATATTTTTAAAATTTTAAATAATAATGTTTTTCCATTGATATGTTTGTGTAATATTTTATTTTAGAATAAAATATTTATTAAAATAATATTTTAAACTTTTAACTTTTATTATTTAAAAAAAAAATCACTTTTAAAGTTTTATTTATAATAAATTGATCAATTTTAATAAATAATTTTTTTAAAAATTTAAATATAATAAATTTTAAATTATGATGAAAAATTAATTAAAAACATTCTATGAAAGCAAAATCAAAATCAAACTAGGAGAAAAAGAAACCACATATGTATATTGGGAATACACCCTCCTGAAAAGAATTTAAAGAAAATCCTCTTTCATCTTGTGCCTGCTTCCCAAAGATTAGATTCTGGAGAGAAAGAGGAACATCATACCAAAAACATTATTGAAAAAAAAAACAAATCAAAAGCACATTATACTATTAAAAAAATTATCTGTGTACAATGGCAAAAGACAAATACGAATTTCTCACATTGTGTTATGTGTAAAATTGTAGAACACATTATTACTTCGCGCTTGGCCACTAATTTCAGAAGAGACATGAAGGAAATAGGGAAAGGTCAAAGAAAATGTAATGTTTGAGCAGATTCTATATCTTGAATAGTAGGTAATATGTGTAATTTAATTTTTTTTAGAGCATATAAAGATACCGTTTAAATATGTGTTTAATCTTTCAGCTGTTTGCCAGATTGCATCAGATATTCTAAAATATACCATAAATGAAACTTTGGAATTTGATAGCTTAAATTTAGTTTAATTAGGTTCTACTATACTAGAGCCAAAAAGAACAGAATTGGTTGAAACAAAAATCTTTGAAACACTACCGTGCTATTGTGATATCAGACAACAACTTTAGAGGTTTACATCATATTTTAGTCCCAAAGATATTAAGATTGCAATTAGAAAATTAATGACTTAAAAAAGGCAACAAATATGTACAGATATTTCATTATAATAAGAAAGATGAAATGAGCTCTTATAATGATGAAATTCCTAAAACAGAGTTTTCCATGTAGTCACACTATATAAAAAGAAACTGTAGCAGCACTCACCACCACCCATTAACACAACTAACTGATAATACACACAGAAAAATCCCTATAACTACATTGACAAGATATAACAATTGTGGAAATAGGCTTTGTTGGCTTGATGAAGTTGTCTCCATATAGATGAAAGAACCTTTTGTATTGTCATCAGAATATGGATGGCTTCTGGTTTCCATGTTCTCTCTTGACCTAGTATTTTGAGCGTTTTTCTGATATTTAATCAGCAAATATAGAATTCAGGAATTGCTCCTGCTCAATAGTTTCAGATGGAAGAGCTTGGAGAGTTTGGAAGAGACGCTTCTTCTTGCTGAATACCAATATGAGACTGTTGTAGTGGGGAGAAGTAATTATCTGTTTGATGCATAGGCTGAAAGGTCGTCTCTATTCCAGCATAAGTACTTATCTGAAAATACACACACAAGTATCAGATCTCAGCATGTTTAACATGGTGTAAATATGTTGGTGAAGGATGTTTCAGCTTACTGAAGGAATCCCTCCTGCTATTGCCTGATTTTCATTTATCTCCCCTTCATCACAGGCCAGTGCATCACCTCCACCTTCAGTTGTTCTCCCAGGTTTCTTGATCAGGCGACACAAAACATAAGTCCTCTGCAAAATTACAAGATAATCGGCTGTCATTTCATACAATTCTCATAAATGAAAAGCCAAAACAAATCAGGCTGAAACTTCCAAATCTGTAACTGATTCCTGAACAGTTCAATTCACAACAAAAGAAGTTGACAATCTTGCATGAAAACTGATCATGAATTTTGCCTATCAAGTGTAATGATATCTTTAAAAACTTAGGTGACTTAAATTTTACTCTTGTTACTCCATTGATGTGAACAGTGAAGAAAAATGAAGAAAGATGATCAGTGTTAAAAGTCTCAAAAACGCATACCAACCTGGTTTTCGGGAAAGGTAACAGCATGGTATTCATGAATAACCCAGTTGGACTTGACACCACGGGAAACAGTGCCTTCATGGTAAACAAGAGTCTTCTTTGTGGCAATGAGAGTGTCAGTGTCCAAGCTCCTAATCTCACGATCTTTTCCAGTAGGTTTCCAGTAGCCACACTCGGTTGTCCTGTTAACCCTTTTACTATTTGAATACTTGAAATCCACAGGACTGAAGAAAAACCATTCTTGGAGATCGAATTTCACAGCTGATTCCGCTAACAGCACTATTTCAAACAAGAAAAGAAACAAACAAGAATGAAGTAAAGATGAAGAAGAAATGGTTGCATGAAGATGCAAGCTATGTTTGAGGTAATAGTCGACAAGTTCTTCTTCTGATGGACGGAAACCGTATCCTATAATATCCATTGCTTTCTTTGAACACTTAACTTTGTAGCTTGTAACAAAAGAACTGGTGAAGCAGCTACTAAGGAAAACGAAGAAAGCTCAGTGTTTGTTTTGTGTGGTGTTGAAGTCATGCAAATGAATTTATAATGCAAAAAAGTCATTGACTGACTTTACTCCTTAGCTGACAAGTTAATATTGAACATGAAACTAACAATTGCCACATAGTGGGTGCTGTGTACTCTGGCCTTAGCCTTCTTAAAATAAAAAGATAATATAATGACAAATTCTATTGCTCTACACTCTTTTTTCTTTATACACACCTTTGGACTCTATAAGACACTATTTTAAAAGAACCAGACAACATTGAAATAAAGATCAGAGCAAGTAAAAGGGCAGCGTTGATTTCATGAAGAAGCATGGAGAGTTTAGTTTTAGATTATTACCTGGTACTTCCCAAGGTTCCACATCGCAAAGATCTATCTCATTCATGACGCGGGCACGAGGATCATCAAGCAACTTGTGTTTGAGGTAAAAGTCGACAAGTTCTACCTCTGTGGGACGAAAACCAAATCCTACAATCTCCATTGGTTTTGGTGAACACTTGACTTCAGTGACGATCAAACAAAGCAGAACGAAGAAAGCTAGCGAGTGTTTCAGTGGTTACTTGTTATGGAACTGAATTTATAGTGCCACAGTCACTGACTTTGACTCCTTCGTTAAGAAGTTGTCGTTGGAAAATACATTATAATAATACACAAGTAGAAATTCTTAAAGACTGTAAAAATTTTATAAAATTTCAGCATATATAGAGACTATAAAATATATGAAATGTTATCGTGATTCTAAATCCAAACACATAAATTTATGAAACTGTTTTCAAATTTTGAAGTACTGTATGAGATAAATTTCATTTTTTGCTGATATAATTACATT
>Ga0209489_108881_pt1 | contig 13173 bp, 7 predicted proteins | sample SiratrowhiteBW_FD_187527 | JGI IMG/M metagenome (GOLD analysis project Ga0209489, IMG submission 187527) | Root nodule microbial communities of legume samples collected from California, USA - Siratro white BW (SPAdes) (version 2) | ecosystem: Host-associated > Plants > Roots > Nodule | place: USA... | reverse complement strand
TGATCCTTTCTCTTAGAATTGCTGAATCTAAGTCTTGGGTATTGGATTGATCCTTTCTCTTAGAATTGCTGAATCTAAGTCTTGGGTATTGGATTAGATGTTAGTCTCTGGTAGGGGCATACTTAATTGGTTTTCAGGAAGACGATAGGTCAATGTGTGGCCTATATGTGTGATATGGTCTATGTGTGGCCGATATGTATTGATGTGGTTCATGTGATATCTTTATGTATGACGTTTGACATGAGTACTTGAAATGAAAACGGAAAACTTGTATTGAAACTTCATATGCTAGACTTTAAAGAAATTCTTATGACTGAGATATTCTGTTCTATTTGCATATATTTAGTATTGAAACTTATATGTTAATCTTTTAAGAAATTCTTGTGAATAGCTAATATGGTTTGCTCTTTATTTATGTATTGATTATATTATAAAATTTTATTTTCACTAGCTTACCCTTGCTTTTCTTGTTGTTTTGTAAACTGCGATGATTGTACTATGTACATGAGCAGATATAAATGCAGATGCCGGAATATGTGGAAGATTGTAGACTTTATTTTGGAAATTTGATTCTTTTTGTTGGATTCACTATATGTTAAACAATATACATTTTTGGGATGTTATATAATGTTTATTCAAAATATATTTGCGCATCACTTCCTCTTAAAAAATTTCACAAAATTCTCCTTTAGAAAAACATTCCATTATAAATTTCAAAGGCATTACACATAAATCTATTTTTATATTACACATGTTAATAATAAAAAAAACATTGTAACGATATAAATATAATATGAGAAAATATAAAGGATCTTAAAATAATTTTCAATATCAATTCGAAGGAATATAAAATACAAATTAAATAATCTTAAAATGATGTATATATATATATATATATATATGCACATACATATATTATAATAATTTACAATAATATTTTTTAATATTTTTAAAATTATAATTAAATATTTTTCATCTTCACCTTTTTTATTAATTAGATAAGTATGATATTTTTAAAGGATTTATAATGTAAAAATAATGACAATATAACATTTTTAAAACATATAAGATGTTTGTGGATAATTTAAAAAAAATGAGATGTAAGTGTTAATATGCAATTCTTATTATCGTAAAGAGTACAGAAGGAAGAAATTAGGTCAAATTTTAGATATATTTTTAAAAAAAAAAAAATAGGATTAGGCTTAGCAGAGTAGACTGTTTTTTCACCTCTAAGTCTTCTTTAATAGGGTGTGTAGAAGTAAAACAAATTTTAAACTCAATTATATTTTATCTTTTTAGTTGTTGCACTTCCTCTCTTTTATTGTAATATTGTCACTCATTATCATAAATACTCTGACAGGAATTATTATTATTATTGTCACCATTTTTTATTGTAAAAATTGTGAGATTTATGTTTCTTCAAGAACAATAATTTAATGATAAAAATTATATTATATACTATGTAATTCTGAAATACAATTTTAACTTTAAGACCGTGTACTAAATCAAAAATATACCTTAAATCAAAAATATACCCTAATCAAAGATATAAAACTTAAATAATTAGTCACTTTTAAGCTTAATGATAAGACAATTGCTTCCTGCATCCTTACGTTTGCTTTTTCACCCATAAAAATATGTGAATAGATATTTATTATCTTGTTAATGAAGACAAAAGAAATTATGATATTTCGGAAAACATTTTTCTGAAAGATAGGGTTGTGAAAGTGTTTTTTTTTAACGGCAAAAAATCAATAAAATAAAAAATGAGCACTTTAGGGGTGCCCAAACTCTTATACATAAAGTAATAAGTGGTAAAGGTCTAATAACTATCTAGACACCTACAACAACAAGGTACAATACCACACTAACCATAGTAATTACAATAACTACTACCAACACAACACCTCAAAGAAGTTTAGGTACCAGATGTTGATCACTAGACCCTTCTAGGTGAGTCAGATGATAACCATCTCAGGAAGACCCAAAGAGGGGTACTACACACCAAAGTATAATCCACCACGTAAGACTCTCCCACTAAATACATCTTTCACTTATCCCCTTTCACCTCAGCTTACTGTACCTGCAAAACACACAAACTCGTACTGTACTAGGTTAGATCCTACAGCTCGCAGCATGCAAACTTCCAACAGAGCCACCTTCTACAACAAACTACACCAGTGACTGAATACAAGACACTGGTGAGAAATGCCAATCCGAGTATGAGAAGGAAGTCCCTGTCACCTTATACTTAAGCCATAACCAACCCTTAAGCTGTGTTGAACAAAATATTTCTTCATAATCCACTACCCCTCCTTTAAAGACCACATTATTTCTGTGCCTCCATATTTTCGACACAATTGCCACCCATATCCCTTTCCATGTCCTATTAGCCCTCTGACTCTGACTCACCAGGTGAAAGCTTTGGAAATGAATGGTTATAGCATTATGCCTCACTGCTACATTCCCAACCCATCTCTCACAGAGATCCCACACTTTTTGTGCCACCTTACAAGTGGTAAATAGATGTTGGGCAGTTTCCACACCTTCTTGACACATTGGACATCTCACACTCGTTAGCTGCATACCCCTTTTGGCTAAATTATCCCTCGTTGGTAATCTATCCAGTAATAATCGCCACGCACAAACTGCTGCTGAAGGTGCTATTTTTAAGTTCCATAATACCTGAAATTCCTCAAACGTTTGCATCAGTTCCTCCTTGTTCAACACTCTATACCCAAACTTAACGGAGTACTATTGTTGATCGTTATCTACCCACTTCAATCTATCATTGCCCTCCATATTCCATTTAACACTAGAAATTGTTTCTATTAACTGTGCTTCTAAATGTTTTTCCCATTCGAACCTCTCTCTATGCCAACCTAGATTTCAGCTTTGGCATCATCCACTCTTAATTTGTCCCGGGTCGACAAGTTCTCCCACCGTACTATTTTTACACTGAGAAATTGTAAACAACTTAGGAAATTTCTCTTTCAGAACTTGACCATCCACCCACCTGTCTTCCCAAATTTTGACACTTCTCCCATCTACTAACAACCATTGAGTTCTACAATCAAACCAATTGCCTTGTGTTTCTCTACCACTTGTCTTACACAAATCCTTCCACCATAATGATTGTTTCCTATGAATCAGAGTCACATTCATATTCTTCCAATTTCCATATCTTGCTTCCAATATGTCCCTCCACAGGCCCACTTCCGACGTCCTATACCTCCAGCTCTACTTGGCTAACAAAGCTTCATTGAAACACCCAATGTCTTTAATGCCCAAGCCTCCGACTTCAACTGGACTGCATACCGTCTTCCATTTTACCCAAGCAATTTTTCTACCTTCACTTCCCCAACCCTACAGAAACTTAGACTGGATTCTTCTAATCTGATTGTACACAGTTGTTGGAGCTTTAAAGAAGGAAAAGTAGAAGAGGGGCAAGGCACTAATAACTGACTTAATAAGACAAATTCGACCCGCTAAGGATAACATTCTTCCCTTCCATCAGTGTGAAATCTCTTACGGAAAATGTTTTCCGTAAGAGATTTTTTTATTATGAAAAATGTTTTCCGTAAAAGGGTTTTGTACTATGGAAAATATTTTTCGTAAGAGGTTTTTGTATTATAGAAAACATTTTCCGTAAGAGAGTTTTGTATTATGAAAAATGTTTTCGGTAAGAGATTTTTGTATTGTGGAAAACGTTTTCTGTAAGAGGGTTTTGTATTATTGAAACCCTCACTTACAAAAAACCTTCTTCATAAGTCACTTTCCCACTTCCATCCCCACTACAAAAATGGTTTCCGTAAACATTTTTCCCACCTCCGTACCACTACGAAAATGGTTTTCTATAAGACGATTTCCCACCCTTGTAGCCTCCTACGGATCTCATTTTCCATAACGAAATTCCTTCCAACCTATTTCAGCAATCCCTCTACACCTCTACAACAGCCATTAAAACATCCAAACATAAATCCACTTACCTCAAAATGATGCTGCTAGACAACCTTCTCTTCCACCACCGATGTCTGTCACCACCACCGCCGCCAAAATATGCAGCTAAAACAATTTCACCTTTTCCATTTCTGACAAGAACAATTGTGATATATTATATAACTAACAAGGTGTACAAAGCAATTGAGGGGTGCAGGAAGCAATTGCCTAATGATAATTACACTATTTACACTAGCACAAATGGTGTGCCCAAATAATGGACCTTGGGATACTGATGTTTCAAGAATACAAACTAGCAATGCCTACATCAACCTCCATTGCCATTTAATAGAAGAAGGGTAAAATGAGCATTTTCAAATATATGGGGTGTAGGAGGAAGCTATGAGGGTGTAAAAAGCAATTCCCTGAATATACTGGGAGTGGCTGTGACAAAAGCCCAAATGTTTGAAAAAAAAGCGAACCGCAGCCCAAACACGACTACAATTCACACAAACTTGCCCTCCGAAAACCTAGTGAGTCCTCTTTCTCTCTGTCTTGGCTCCCTTCTCTCTCCATTGCTCTCCGCACCTTGCAGATCTCGATCTGCAACAATGGCTTCCAGAAAATCCGACAACCCTCACTCCGGCGACGGCGCCAGTCCCGGGTTCGTTCCTCTCACCGTTTTCTCTCATTCTCCTTCACTTTCACGCTTCTATTCTCACTTTCCCTTTCTCTGCAGGAAAATCTTCATCGGAGGTTTAGCCAAAGACACCACCCTAGGTCATAAGAGCCACGCAGTTTCTTTCATTATTTGATTTTCTTTTGTTTGATTTCTTAATTTCCGTCGACTTTTGTTAATTTTCTTCGATTCATTTCGTTAATCTTCTCTGATTCGATTTGCTAATTCCTATCAGAGACGTTTGTGAAGTACTTCGAGAAGTACGGCGAGATAACGGACTCCGTTATCATGAAGGACCGTCAAACGGGTCGACCCAGGGGCTTCGGGTTCATCACCTACGCGGATCCCTCCGTCGTTGACCAAGTTATTCAGGACGACCACATCATCAACGGCAAGCAGGTGGCTTTTTTTTCTTCACTCTTTTCCTGCGTTTTGAGGTAAAAAACCACCGTTTTGATCCCTTTCTGGCGTTTTGCTCCTTCTAGGTCGAGATCAAGAGGACGATTCCCAAGGGTTCGTCGCAGGCTAATGACTTCAAAACAAAGAAGATCTTCGTCGGCGGTATTCCAACATCAGTATCCGAAGGTCCAGTTCTCGTTCACATAATAACAATTATCACTTTGTTTATCCATTATCCATGTTTGTGTTGTTTTAGATAAGAAAAGTGCGGGGAAACCCTAATTTTAATCACAAATTTTCATCATGGAATTTTGCGCTAAAGGTTACCAATGTTACGTTGGGTTTGGATTCAGGTTCAGTTAATGTGAGAGCTGAGTTTGAGCGTGCTTTGGAAAGAGGGATTTGGGTAAAAGTCACTCATACAAACTTAGTCATGTTAGAATAATGGTGGAAATGTCAGTAACATGATAATAGTATGACTTTACTATTTATTATTTGTTCTCATTTTATTTTTTGGAAAAAAAAGAGATCAACCCTAATTTTGACCATACTGAATTCAGCTCGTGACAAAAATCTCAGTGCACTAATGTTTTTGGCAATACTAGAAGTTAAGCACTGAATATAATAAATGTTAGCCATATTAGAATTTAATAGAATCTAAGCACATGGCACTCTGGTATCTGGAAAAACAATGATGTGAATGATTTGATTAGTTTTTGTTTTCAGGGACTGAGTGAGATTTTTACTTTGTTGAGGAGTGATGTGTCTGGTGTAGAATTTAACTTGGATGAACAGGGTGTTTACATCTTTATTGGATCTGTGGAACTTATTGTGTGTTTTGATTCATATTTGGTGTGTGGATTGCAGATGAGTTCAAGAGCTTCTTCTCCAAGTATGGGAAGGTGGTAGAGCATGAGATTATACGGGACCACACCACAAAGCGATCAAGGGGGTTTGGATTTATAGTTTTTGATAGTGAAAAAGTTGTCGATAATATTTTGGCAGACGGGAGCATGATTGATATGGCTGGTACTCAGGTGAGTGTGTTTGGTTCTTTAGGATATTTTCACTTGTTTGGAAATGGATGTGCTAGTTGTGAAGAGGAGGTAGGTGGTCTGTTTCAACGCAAAAGATTTTGTTCTGAAAGGGTTTTGCTTGTAGATAATTTATGTGTGAATGCCTGCTTCTGTTACTAAATTATTGCTATTGCTGGACTTAGAGAGTAAGGTTGCTTCAGGTTTATTATTTGTCCGTGCAACCCAGGCAAAATAAAACTGTGTTTTTAAATAAATCTAGGTTGACTCACTTCTTTGTTGTAGGTTGAGATCAAGAAGGCTGAACCAAAGAAATCCTCAAACCCAGCTTCTCTTGCTCCGTTTGCTAGTGACTCTAGGGCACGTTCTTACAATGATGGATTCAGTGGATTTGGTGATTCTTATGGAAGTTTTGGCGGTAGCGGGTATGGTCCTGGTTCTTATAGGTCACTTGGTGGAGGGTTTGGTGGTAGGCTTGGCGATTATGGTGGGTACGGGGCTGGAGATGACTTTGGTGGTAGTTTTGGGGGTTATGGTGGCGGTGGTGCTGGTGGCTATGCTGGCTTTCGAGGAGAATCATCGTTTGGCTACTCTAGTCGCTATGGTTCGTACATGGGTGGCCTTGGTGCTAGTTATGGCAGCAGTGGGTTAGGTGCGTATGGACGAGGTGCTGGGGGCTATGGGAGCTATGGTGGTCCAGGCACTGGTGTGGGTTATGAATCAGGCCCAGGTGCTGGTTATGGTGGAGCTGGAGGTGGAGTGTATCCCAGTAGGGGAAGCTATGGTGGCAGTAGTCGTTACCATCCTTACACGAGATAGTTTGATTACTAAGATTTGCAGTAGAATTTGCATGCAGGTTTAAGCATTTTCTAGACACAAGGCACTTACTGCAGGTGACCACTTTCTAGAAGTCAGAAGAGCCACTAGCATGTCTGTTTTATTTAATGCTTAGACAACAGAAGGTAGAAACAACATCAGTCTAGAGCTTCCTGAGCATCATCAATCTAGAGATTCCCATCAGTTATCAGCCTATATGATTTTAGATAGGCACATTGTGCTTTTGTGATATTCAGATGTTTGCAAGCTAGTCTGTCACAATTCCGGATATGATATTTAGTTAGAATCGTGGTGGAGTTGTGTGATTGTGTATTATTGTAGGTCATACTTAACTAGAAATTTGTTTGAAAGAGTACTTGTTCTCCATCTTTCCTTAAGTTATGTTTGGCTAGCCTATGTTAAAGATGTTGACTCAACCTTTTCAGGTTAAACTAGTTGCTGCAGTTGCTGTGATTTAGTTACATGCCTAGTTAGATCATATCCATGAGATAGATCTTAATTAGTGTCGACAGGGTTCTCATGTCACTATTCTTAAGGGCTCTTTTGACAGCATTCCATGTTAGCATCCGTGAATTGGATCATAGAGAGGCAGATTTCTGATCTGAACTCTTTTTGCTCTAAGACCCTTAAGTTTTTAGCGTTTAGCATCGAATGGTAGACATTTTCTCCATGTGCAGAAGGGAGTTAAATTCTGAAACTGCATGACGTTGCCCATTAGACATTTTATATCCTGTGATTCTACTGCTACCGCGCTTAAATATGAGCAAATTTAACTAGTTTCAAACTTCTCAAGAATAGTAGTTAAGGTCATTTAATATTGTCGTTTTCATATAATAAATAAGTATTTTTTTCTTCTAAATTATCCTAAATTATATATATTGATGGTGGTGCTTAGGGGGGTTAAAGATAAGGGTTGAGGTAGTTGAAATTTGTTTATTTATATTAACTCCACAAAATATGACCCATGCTTAATCTCCACATTTGTTTGTCATGGACAGTGTCTAGGGTATGTTTGATGAAAAAGTATTTGTGGGTGCTCACCGCTAAGCATCTATATTTTGAAGTCATACACAGCTTGTTTGTTTGGATTTATTATTACCTTGTTTATGGATGATGGTACTAACTACTATTCCAGATTTGGTGTTTTTCATAGCCCTCTAACATTCACACACCCTTTTTCATCCTGGAATACGGTCAGCACGAACAATGACTCATAATGGCTCATGATTTGTTTAAATTCCTCTTATATTCAGAGATCACTGATACTAATTTTTGTTCATTCTTCTTAAAAAGTGTTGTGGAGTTAGAGGCCACTACTAGAGCTTGGTATCACCATTCCTGGTTTATTCATTAGGAGCTCATTTTCCCCCTTTTAAATGAATGTCTTGTAATTAAATTGCGTGTATATGACAATTGAGAAACAGTTTGTGCTGTTCTTGTTATATCTTACTATGTCTTATTTTTTACATTTTAAAGTATAGATTTTAATAAATTGGTATGCCGTATAACAAGTTTTATTTCGAATTAGATATTGGTTTAGATATTTGAGTAGAATAATTAATGACTAAAATATTTTACGTAATGGAAGTATATATCTTAGTTGTGAAAAATGAAGGTGGGGGAGGGATCAAGGTCCTCCATGGACGCATATAAATATGAATAGTTATGAAAAATTATTTTTAATTGGTATTAATATATTTTAAATACTATTCCTTTGAAATTAAAAGCAAAAATGTTGATAATTGGAATGCTTGAAATGCTACCCCTTACAATGCAGACAGAAGTACTTAAATCCTATTAATCTAGGTACATCTCTGAGATGATGGGTAAGAATTTACAAGGAATTTAGTTTATTAAAAACATGAAGTTAAAAGGGTTAATTTTTGTAAGTTTTAGTTATTTTTTTGGAAAATAGTAGCATTTTGAAAAATTAATTTTCGGGATATTATTTATACCTTCTAGACATTTTCATGAAAATGACGAGGATTTAATATTTTAAAACTGAACTAGAAGTTTTCTATGATGAAGTAATACATTTACACTTCTCAATTTGAATTGTTTTTATTTTTAAAATTAATATTTTACACTTCTAATCTTATGTGTACATAAATTTTCAATACTATTAATTATAAAATATTTAATTTAGTTGCGCAGATTAATTAAATCAGCAATTTAAAATAATTAAATGCATAATTTAAATTTTAATAATTTGGTTTATAAATCATGTTAATAATAATAATAATAATAATTTTTATACTATATTTTAATTATTAAAAACAAATTTCTGTTAAAACAATAAAAATACAAAAATATAATACTGTTTTAAAGTAAAGTATTCTCTATTAACAAATTAATAATAATAACAATAGGTTAAAAACTTAATTATTAATAATAAATTAATTATTATTATTTTACTTTAGATGTAAAAAAAAGTTCAGTTTATTAACAAAAATTTCAGTTTAAATTATTTATTTTGAGTTTCTTAAAATTTATTATTTTACATTTTTTTTCTAAAATGTGATTTTTAAAAGAAAGAAAATGACAAGAGTTAAATTCGAGCCCTGGAACCAGTTCAAAACAGATGCATTTGGATAATAATTGGAACAAATTATTCTGGAAGAAAATTCAAAGAATTTATATAATTTTGTACATTTGAATCCTTTACACAACAATTACAAAACTAACTCTCATTGTGTTTTGGTTTTGTGTTTTGAGCATAGTTATGTTGGTGGGATTTTTTACTATTGGTTAAAATTTCTTATATTTTGTCACTCAATCCATGTCAGTGCACTAAATATAGCTAAACCAAACTTTCTTTAAAATTATAAATAAAAGTAATTTAAAAATAGATATTGAAATTAATTGTATATTATGAACCTATGACAAAATCTTTCATAATTAAAATGAGTCACTCTCACTAGAAATAATCATTCCAATTTAACAATTAGTAAGCCATATTTTTTTTCTTAAATAAAATTTTCGAGTAACACCTATGAAATACATAATATAATTTAAATTTAATATATTAAAGTAAATAACGATAAATTTGTAATTATATTGAGTCACTCAAACAAACGGTCCATTTTATCTCTTAAAGTTGTAATATTATAATAATTAAAATAATAATAATAATAATAATAATAATAATATTATGTTTATGTATTTTGTTTTCATAGTTTACGGTTTTGTTTGAATTGAGAGATTGAATTTGAGTTTATTTAAGATAAAAGTGTATGCAAAGTTGGTTGCTTGAATTAAAGAAAAAATAGTGAGATTTAAGTGAAAAGTTTATAAAAGTTTGTGAATGATATGATACATGTTATTGATAAAATAATTTTGTAGTAGATAAAATTATAATTAAAATTAATTTGTTGAGTGTGATTAATGAATTATTATTTTTAATTTTTAAAATTATAAAATTATCAATTATTTAAAAACAAAAATTAATTAATAATAATAAACTATTATTATTTTAAAAATTTATTTTGATTATTATATTATTATATTTATTTTTATTATTATATTTTTATTATTTTTTAAGTTTTTTATTATTATACTATTTATTTTTATAATTATATTATTTTATAAATTTATTATTATTATTTTATTATATTTATTATTATTTTAATAATAATAATTATAATATATTATATAAATAATTAATTTATTTTATTATAAAATAAATATAAATATTAATAAATTAAATATATAAAAGATACAACAAAACCTCGTTCATCCCTCAAATCATCGTTGTTTTGAGAAGAAATACCCTCAAATCTTTGATGTTTTAAGAAGAAATATTTTTCATACATTTTCTTCTCTATTTATATATTTTTTTTTCTAAAAAACGAATTTTCATTTCAAATATGTGATAAATAAACCGTTGATGCAAATCGGTCCGCAAAAGCAAGAACCTAAGGAATAAGATTATTTAAAATAACAAATCACAACAAAAAAATATAAATTTTAAATGGTTTTAGAAGAAGAGTACCAACTACCACAAGTTTATAACTCTTTCACTTTAAAATGTTTTTGAGTGATTCTAAACTCTATTTTAAAGATTTTCTTGCCTAGATTATAACAAAACCAATTTGAATCCTTTCGTTGAGTAAAATGTAAGTTACAAGTAAGGTTTTTTTTTTTTTTTTTTTTTTTTTTTTTTTTTTTTTTTTTTTTTTTTTTTTAAAAATTATTTTTTTTTTTTTTTTTTTTTTTTTTTTTTTTTTTTTTTTTTTTTTTTTATTAACTCGTATTTGTCCAAGATTTAGGTAGGTTGATTTTTGGGTTTGTGTTTCTAATTCTTCAAAATTTTGAAAACGAATCAAGAAACGTTTACAAAACTTTTGGCAGAGTATCCCTTAATTTGAGGCAAATTGTAAAATATAATTTTAAAAAATAGCAATTAGATTAATAAAAAAAATTCAAATAACTAATAGACCTATAAAATCAATATGGAGATTATATATATACGCAAAACAAGTTTAATTATATTTTTAATTCATAACATTTGTGATAATTATGATTTTGGTTCTCGAAATCTGAGAGAACTTTGCTCTTTTAAGTAAAAAAAAAACTAAATAAATTACAAAAACACGAGAAGAGAAGGTTTTTATTGTGATTTAAAGAAATTTTAAAGTTTTGTAATAAAGAAAAACTATCATTGGCAACACTTTGAGCTAAGATTAGAAAATATTGGAATGTGTGAGGATGATTAGAATCACATTAAATATTACTTTGAATTCGTTTTAACAAATATGAGTGTTAGTTTAAATAATTAAATTAGAAATGGGTAAAATAAGGAATATAATTTTTGATATTGCTTTGTCTCAATTTAAAATACACTTAATTTTTCATTAATTACTTAAATTTTATTTTTTATTTTAGACAGAAAGTATGTTTTGAGGTCATACTTTACTCACAATATAAGTATTATTTATTTAATTTCTCTAAAATGATCGTACAAGTATTTTTTTAAGAACTTTTTCAATCTTTTATACAATACGATATTTTTTATATCCAAGTTTAGATACTATATTTTTTTTTTTCTTTTGAGACAAAATCTAAACTTATTGATAGATAAATATTCATATAGTGATGTATGAATTTTTGAAAAGAGATGAGCTGTAGTGATCTCCCTCTTGGATCTCTTGAATTTTATAAGTGAAAAGAAAGTTGGATATAAGTTTATTATCCTAGGTCTTGACAGAAAACTTCCTTTTTCATCTCATCCTTGTTGTTAAACAGAGATAAGGTGAACAAAAAAAGGAAAGAAAGGGATTTAGTTTCTCTTGCATTTAAATTCTAAAGAGTTGTAGGTTTTTTATTTTTTGTTTCTATCAATTAAGGTCATCTGTTCTTCACCCCATGTGGATGGTCTACAAGGTCATAACTCTTTCTATTCAAGTGTGTCTATTTTCCATTCTTCTTTACCATGATCAGTATTTGTGAAAAGACTTTAATGAGAAAAAAAGAAAGACATTAAGAGACCCTATTGGCACAACATTAGATACTTTATTATTATCATTTTTCAAACCTTCTCTCCTACTTTAAAGTCAAGATAGAGAGATAGATAAATAGATACATCTCATTGCACTTATGGACACATCTTGGACATGATGAATTGAAATGGTATTTGTAAGTACATAATTATCACAAATAAATTCACTATTTCTTTCTTTTTTCAATCACCTCAAAGGACCAAGCTACCTCAAAGGACCAAGCTACTTCTTTTATTATTTTTTTTTCTTTATAATTTCTTATCTCTAATAGACCTATATAGGATTCACATAGGTGTTTTTACAAAGATAGTTTTAAGGATTTGCTTAAATTGATTTAAGATGAAATTTCAAAGGATGAATGCAAGTTTAGCTTACAAAGTATAATATGATCAAGATATATAAATGATCTCCTGAAATTATTTATATAAATTGTATTTATTACTTGAGAGTCAAATTTTTGGAGTAACTCAATAGTAATTTGACTTGATTGAATCAAATTGTATTGGTTAAGATTTTGAAGTTCTAGTTGATTTATGATGATTGAGAGTTTGATTAAGATATTATAAGATCTAATATTTAAAATCTTATAGACACAAAATAATAAAACATTAATATCAATAACTAAATGATTGTGCAAATGATTTAATTATGTAAATTGTTACTTTTAAACTATTTGGAACAATTAGGATTTTAAAGTTTGAATTAATCATTGGGATATATATATATATATATATATATATATATATATATATATATATATATATATAAAATATATATTATATAAAAA
>Ga0209489_108880_pt1 | contig 13174 bp, 5 predicted proteins | sample SiratrowhiteBW_FD_187527 | JGI IMG/M metagenome (GOLD analysis project Ga0209489, IMG submission 187527) | Root nodule microbial communities of legume samples collected from California, USA - Siratro white BW (SPAdes) (version 2) | ecosystem: Host-associated > Plants > Roots > Nodule | place: USA... | reverse complement strand
TTGTTTCTTTTTTTTTTTTTTTTTTTTTTTTTTTTCATTGCTTGGTTATGTTCAAATACAAGTTTTAAGATATATGGAACTGGTTCAAATTCTACTGTTGCAATGTGACTAGCTCCTCACTTCCACCTAGAAGTAAAAATGTTGTGGAAAATAGAACAGATATTGGGTGGAAACATGAAATAGATGTCTTAGTAAAAAAGTGAGATGTAATTATTGTTCGAAGACATTCAATGTAGGTTTTTCAAATTCAAACATCATCTTGTTGGTACTAGATATGATTTTGAACCTTGATTTTGAACCTTGTGTTTCAATGCCAGAAGAAATTAAAAATGATGCCTCATTAAAGTAAAGAATGTTGAATAGCCTTGAAGAAATTGAAGGTGATCAAGAGAGTGAGCAGAGTAAAAATAGTAGCAACATATTTAAAAATAAAGGAAAGGATAAATATAGTGATGGTGTTCAAGCTATTCTAAATCAATTATACAAGCAATGGAAAAATTTGATATACTCCTTCAAGAGTACAAGGATGAGTGTAAGAGAACAAGTTGCACAATTATGTCTGATAGGTGGATAGATAAGAAAATGTATTCAATTGTAATTTTTCATTGATCAGTCCTAAAGGAACCATGTTTCATTATTTATTGGATACCTTAGACATCTTAGCAATTGTTGATAAAGTATTTAAAATGTTGGATGATGCTATAGGATTTGTTGGAGAGGAAAATGTAGTGCAGGTCGTTATCAGATAATACTGCAAAATTTCAAGACAGTTGGAGAATTATTAATGCAAAAATGAGATCATTTATATTGGACTCCGTGTGGTGCCAATTGTATTGGTTTAATCTTTGAAGATTTTGAGAAGTGTTTGAAGGTCCATGAAGTAACTATTAAGGGAAGAAAAATCACCACCTACATTTATGGTAGAACAATGGTAATTAGCATGTTACGGAAGTTTAAAAGGGAAAAGACTTGATAAGGCCAAGAACGACTACATTTGCACAGCTTACTTGACTCTAGCTTGCATTTATGAATGAAAGTATCATTGATAAGCATGCTTAGCTCTGGAGAGTGGAAAACAAGAAAGTTTGGAACTTTACAAGAAGAGAGAAAAGTTCGAAATGTAGTATTAGATAGTCAGTTTTGAAGAACGTAACTACATGCTTAAAAGTTGTTGCCTCCCTTATGATAGTCCTTCAATTGGTGGACCAGGATACAAAACCCGCAACAGGATTAATACATGAGGAGATGGATTGTGCAAAAGAGAAGCTGAAATGCAAATTTAATAATATTACGAGAAGGCAATATTTCTAAACTTCCCTCTCTCCTTAAGAGTCCTCATATACAGTATATTTCGCTTAATGCATTTGTCAATTCTGTTACACCTACTGCCACGTCAGCCCCCTCTTTCCTTCTTTGTTCATCCCTCCAAACCTTGGGCCTTCCCTCTAAATCTAAGCCCACACGTCAGTCCTATCACACTCAAGTGTCAGACATTTCTTTAAATTTACTCTCAAATCCAATGAAGCAATAGGTCAAATCATTTGCTAAAGATTTACCATGTATTCAAGGTAGATCCTGTAGTTTACATGTTAATATATTCAACAAAAAATACAAATCCATGCATAACAGATAAGTTACCATACCAGTGATGAACATTGTGATGCTATAAGCTCGAGATCAGTCTCCCCTACTTTGCCAGATGGAAAGATAATTTCCTACAATAGCATAGCATGTCAGCATGCAATCATAAGTAGATGGTTCAACTACTTTCCTTTAATACAAGTGAAAGACATTTATGTGACGTAAGAAAAAAGTTTGCTTACCATGCCTTCAGGAAAACCAGCTAACTTTTTTATTGCATCTGTTGCTACACCTGCCACTTGCTCATCGCTGCATGTGTGAGAAGATATGAAATCAAAAGATCTATTATGTGAGAGAACTATGAAAAACAGTGTACTTAAATTATTATCCAGCAAACAGATCTAACCAAAGATATGTAAAATACAAAGTAAGGACAAATAATTACACAACCCTCTTAAAATGCATCCCTGACCACTGTATAAAAGGGGTACTTTACTGGAATCCTGATTTACCGTTAAATGTTAAACTAGTCTCAACTCTCAATCCCACATCAAGAAATATTACCTCTAACCAACGTTGCCTTGCAACAAAATAGGAACTTGTATGTACAAGAATTGTTGGATTTACATTATCATACATGAAGACAGAGGAAGTCGAGCTTAATAAACAAAGTACCATCAGATCAGTAATAAATAATCTCATGTAAGTTCCCAGTAGACAAAAGGTTACATCCAACTACTAGAATCTCATATAATATCTGCTAGATGTCAGGGTAACCAACAAGTACAAGTTTTAACCCTCTTCCATAAATTACCAATGTCAACCTTTCTTTCATAAGTTTCAATCCAATTTCTTTTTATAATTAAGATCTCAGATTCATTTGTATCTTATATTATGTCATCTTAAACAATTAGAAATGAAAAATGCATGAAATATCAAGCGCCTTTTTGGATATGTGGTAATAAATTACTCAATCAAACCATATCCCTTACCTATTTGTAGGTAATGCAATAATTATCATAATCATGTTATTGCAACAAACACTTCAGCAAATCAAGAATGATAAGGAACTCAAAATACTCTCTATTTACCCCTTTATGAGGCAATCAAGCAAAAGAGGATATATATTGAAGTCTTTAATTAGACGAGCACTAGCAGGAACTTTGTCATCAGTGTCAATATTCTCCAGAAGGCGACTGACCTAAAAGTTGTTACCATGTCAATAAGAGTAATATACTTAAAAAGTGATTTGCATATGTAAAAATATCTAGCCAAAATTATTTCCAAATATAAATTTGTATGAAATAGGAATATTTTAGAATATAAGAACTTCTTTAATGTTTATTTTTTCCAAGTTACCAAGGTACTTGATATAGCTAGGTTCAATGCATAATAAGAAATAGCGGCATCTTAATTGTTCTCTTGTGAATTGTTTTTGCATTGATTATCTTTGTAATTTTCTTGTATATAAACAAATCCATTCTGCTGGTTAAAATTACCGATCCAGCACATTAAGAAAATATATTTGTTTCTCTCTTCTAAACAAATTCATTGGTAACTATCAAACCATTTCAATTATCAGCATATACAACTTGGAAGAAACGTTTTATTAAATATTAAATGCCAATGCACAGCCATATGGCCAGCATTCTTTGATAAGAAGCACTACAGTGGACTGGGACAAAAGGATTGATAAGAGGACAAACTCTCCTCAATACACAGACATGATAGTAAGAGAAATCAACCTTATAATAAGTAAATGTTAAATATGTAAGACAAAAATGTTACAATATTAAAGATAGACTCTACCCAAATGGGAAGCAGATCATTTATAATGCTTCTCTCTGGAAGCTGACAAAAAGGCATTTCTTTTCTGCAAAATAAGCTAAAGCAAACAAACACCAATTCGATGAAGGTTCACAATTACTTTTATATTTCTAAAACACCGTTATAACAGCAAGCCTTGGGCCTTGAAGTATGGATAATGCTCAAAGCCTCAAACCCACTCTACCTTGTGCTGAAAGTAAATTTTATTTTGAACTCAAATACTTCACTTTTAAAGGCTCCTGATATCATCATGTCAAATACAACTATCTTAACAGCTTAATCTATAAGGTAAAAGTTCAAGATTGTTTGTATATTACTACACATGTGCAGACATACTCAAGAACGGGCCATTGCCAGCCCACATATACTATTTTTGAGGATTGGCTAAATAGATTTTGCAAAGATCTATGTACAGAAAAAATAAAGTACATTCCATCAAACATAAAATATTTATCTTTATTGGTGTGGTTGAGGGTGATGAACACTCATTGTCCATGCAAGAGAAGCATTTAAACAAACTTGGCATATATAAATCATATCCACGTACTATTTTGCAAGATAAGGATCTGACTGCTTGAGATTCTGCCTGCAGACCAACTTGAACAAAAGGCTGAACCAAAATTACAATGCAAAACAATAAGAATAACCATTACAATAATAACATAATTAGATAGGAGAATAATACAGAACTTTATGTATTCAGAATGAAATTTTTTTACTAATGATTCAAATGTCTTATTCCCATAATACTGAAACATTATATGTAGAAAATGATTATATACATTAAAAATAGAACTAATATCCAATATTTTAAATCGTAATGGATGAAAAGAATTGGAACAAACATTCAATTCCAGTAGATACCATGATGACCAATTTACTCATACTGAGAGAGAAAGAAAGTCCAGTTCAATCAGTGATTCGGTGCACAAGAAAAAGAAACAAACTTAAGTCAATTATTTCCAGCTCACTTAAAAAAATTGTCCAACTAAAACAATAAACAGACAAGATTTTGGCAAAATTAATTATATACTTCTTTAAAAAAATATAGTTTACTTGGGCAGTGAGCAAACCATATTCCACTAACAATTCAGAAATAAAATGAAAAAAATAGAAAGAATGAGCTAAGACAGTATATTACAAACCATATACTGCGGGATCAAAGAAGCTCCCAACTTCGTATTGAATAGCTTTTCAAGGCATACGACAAGAGTATTTGCTAGGTCAGGCACGTCAAACTTAGTCTGCAGTGCACTGCAAAATTAAAGGAGAAAATCAAGAGAAAATTTCTCCAGAAGAATGCATTAAGTCATTGAATCAACACTGAACACGACCAACTTTATTTCATTACCAAGAACAGAAGTTAACAAAGAAAAAATCTACAGGACTAAATCATACAGTACAGATATAATTAGACATGCAAATTAGTTCTCCACTGATCTAGATTCTAAAACTAAATCGATTCGGTGAAAGGACTTCATATCTCAAAGCACAATAATGTACCAAAGAGAACAATGAGTTATATATTTCTAATCACAATGCTTTCAATTCAAGTCAAGAAGAAGACTCTGAATGCACACAAGTCTTAATCATGTCAAACCTGAACCCCCAGCAAAATTCAACATAAAGAACATATAAAAATTTCCATTCTGTTCAGACACCAACACTTATTTTTCGTTTTTGAAGACCAATCATATGCATAAACTCACAAATACCCCCATTTTAAACCAAGTAAACACTCCAATTAGCAGCAAAATATAAAAAGAGGAAAAGGGTACGACATAAGTTTGAAAAGAAACAAACTTGATAATGAGTGTTAGAGGGAAGCGATTCAGAAAGTCTCTAGCGGAATCATCGCTTTGCGCCCCTGAAATCGAACCAATGTTACTCAAAGTGAAAAATACTAATAATGAAAGAGAAGGGAAGTGAAGAACAAGGAAATTAGCAACCTGGGTAGTGACTAAACTCAGAAGCTGCTTCGAGAAGTTGAGATAGATCGCCCATTGCGTGCGTCGCAGTGAGTCTGAAGCAGAAAGGAGAAATAAGAGGGAAGAAAGAAAGGAGAAAGGAGAAGCGGTGGCAAACGGTGTTCTACGTGGAGAGCAAGTATAAACTGTGGCAAATATGTTGTTTCGTATAGTACCAGATTGTAAAGATGTTGGTTTTTTTATCTCATGTGTAATTCAACTATTATTATCTAAAATAGATAAAAAAAATTATTATTAAAATGGATAAATATATCAGTCTAACAAGAAGAAATCCCCATTGACTTGCATAATCTCGATTAATACTTAAGAATTATATACACACGATCTTTTTGTGGTTAGTATTTTTAGTTTCTAAATAAATTGAAATAATTAATTAAAAATAATTATTTATACACTTTAAATTTAGTTTTCAATTTAATAAATGAAATAAATGTTAGATTATGATTTTAAAATAAAATTTATTTATTCAGAATACCATTTTTATAATCATACAATAAAAATAATATTCAGAACTACCTTATTTTAAAATTGTAATCTAATGTTTATTTTATTTATTAAATTGAAAACTTAATTCAAAATGTATAATTAATTATTTTTAATTAATTATTTCAACTTTATTAAACACGCGAGATTTCTCATATGTATATCATTTCACTATTAAGGTATTAATTAGCTTGAAACAATTTCAACAATAACACATAAATCTTTCTCTACTTAAATGAAGCCATTTATCCATTTTACCAATAAATTTTTTTTTCTCATTTTGGACAATACTCATGTGGATAACACCATTATGAAAAAAAAATGTATATAATAAATTTAATAAAAAAATTAAAAATACACAATTATTTTATAAAAAAATGAAGGTAAAATTTAATAATGACAATAAAAGACAATAAATCTGGATTTTAAGTAAATTAAATGATAAGATCATATATTAGTAACTACAATTTAATTTTTGAATTTAAATTATTTTATTTTAAAATTTAATTTTTATTATTTCTTCATAGATATTTTACTTATAAGACGTTATGTATGTTAGACTAATAAGTCGTCCATATATATAAAAGCAAATAAAACATTTTTAAATACATAAGATATGTATTAAAAATAAAGCTTTATTATAAAGCATGTATTAGAGTTATATTTAGTATTATATATCAAAGCAAAATCAACAACCATTTATATATATATATATATATATATATATATATATATATATATATATATATAAATGGTTGTTGATTTTGCTTTGATATATAAGTCGTTAAAAACAGAAGACACAAGGGAAAGAGTCTAGAAGGGAAGTCTAACTTTAGAAACATATTGTCGATGAGCTTTTGCTTCGACATTTGCCTTTGCTTTTGGTTCCACATCAACTTTGGCTTTGATTTCATTTTAAACTTGCTTAGCCTCCACACAAGTTGCAAGCTCCATCTATTTGGGCGAAGCTGAGCTTGTTTTGATTAACTCTCTTCAACCTTTTGAGAAGGAGAAGGAATATCTCTTCAATTGGAACATGTCTTTTATTAAATTTACAATGACACGAACATTATATTGAAGAAAGATGTGTTTGAGTCATAAGATAATGCACATTCACTACAAGAAAAATTACATTTAACTACAATGAACAAAATTTGTATATAATTCAAAATTATCTACAGATTACATATAGATAAAAATACATATATAATAAAGTAATTTACATACGAATATTACATATGGATTAAATCTATATGTAAGTACAAAATAATTTTCTTAAAAATATTTATTATTACAATTATTATTATTATATTTCTATTATTATAATATTTTATTTACAATTATTAGAATTATTATTATGTTTTATTATTAGAATACATATACAACTCATAACCATTACACCTGTCAAATTCTGGTTAGTAAAATTGTGTATATTCTTTCCTCAGAGAATTCTGATATATATAGAATAAATACAGATTGATGTGTTTCCTAAACAATAGCTAAATTGCTATAAATGTGCTAACCTACAGCTGGGTTATCCTAATTAAGGAAATAATTACATAATGACATAATTTCCCTAATTAAGGAAATGATTACATAATTACATAATTTCAGTTGTACAATCCCATAGGATTTGCAGGCAGATATTCTGTCAGAATATTTGTAGTAAATGGCCAGATATTATGCTAATATCATGCCAGAATATTTTCAGCAATTATTTCCATTGACAACACCAACATTAACTTTGCAACCATATACTCATTATTATTATTTTTATTATGACTCTTGTTATTATTAGTAAGTATAATGTTAATAGTACTAAAATAATAATAGTAATATTATTATTATTATTAATAGTAATCATATTAGTAATAATATTCTTAATCATATAAGTTAATAATAATAATAATAATAGTTAATAATAATAATATTGATAATAATAATGATAATGTTAATAATAATTCTAAAATAATAATAATGATATTAATAAATATAATATCTAAAGTAATATTAATATTACTCTTACTAACAATTTTAATATTAATATTAAAATAATAATATTAATAAATAGTAATAATATTAAATGTAATAATATAATAATAATAATAAGAATAAAAGTAATAAACTAAAATTAAATATAATATTAATAATATTATTAATTATATAAGTTAATAATAATAATAATAATATATTTTTACCAATTTTAATAATATTATTAATTTTTATTATTAATAATAATGTTAATGTAATTAATAATAATAATAATTAGTAATAATGTTAAAAGTAATAATGTTGTTAATAATAATAATTTTGTATGTGAAATTCATATATAAATTTGTATGTAATAAATCTTTATGTAAAATCCATATATAATAAATCCGTATGTAAAATTTGTAAGTAATTACTTACGAATTTAAATCCATAAATAATTTATTTACGGATTTAAATTCGTTTGTAATTACATACTGAATCTGTAGATAATAAATCTGTTTATAAAATCTATAGGTAATAAATTCATATATAAATTTGTATCTAGAGATTATCAACAGAAGTTATATGTTGAGTCAATTCCTATGAAGCCCTATTTACTATTTGCATCCTTGATGACCAAAATTATGTTGAAAGAACGATACAAGAGTTGATATGGCTCAAGAAAGGTTGATATGGCTCAAGAAAGAATGATACTAGAGATTCTAAAGAATTAAACCAAACATGGTTTGACGTAGAAATCCACCAAAGTAAATAAAAGAAAGAAAAAAAGGAGAATTTGGCTCGCCTAGAAGGGTGTGAGTCGAGAGTAAGAATGTTCCCATATGAGACCTAAAGAAAATGTATTTCTTTTGCTTTTTCCAAGGTTTTAGGATTTTTATTTGTATTGGGCTCACTTTATATCAATCTTATCCTTCATCCACCAGTATTGGCCTATTTATTTCTTTTTCCAGTCTTGAATAATGATAATTTAATAGTGAAACTTGTGAAAATAATAATGTGAATATTTTATGTCATGACTTTATATATCTAATTGATAATACGAAAGATGATATGAGAAAGATTAATTATTGATATTAATGAAAAAGAGACTTAGGAGATAAACCACATAAAAAGGAGACAATTTTAATTAATTTAAAAGATGAAAATGAGAAGAAAGAAGTTAAGATTCACACCAATATGCAGAGAGGAAGTTTATTATTTTATTGCAAAAATTTAAGAATGTTTTATCTGGTCGTACCAAGTCATGCCCGCATTAGATCCCATTACTTTTATTGAAGTCGGATTATCCTAGAGTCAAATACAATTACTATTAAAAATTATTCAAACAGTTAATTAATATAATTCAATATTATATCAAAGTAAGAAGACAAAAATAACATAATATTAGAATTAATTTACCAAATCTAATGAATTAACATCTAATACCGCACATAAGTTTATAACAAATTTGAATTAGCACTTAATTCTTTTCAATTCAAATATTTTTTCCTTGTTTTTGTATTACCTAACTTACATGTTTTCCACTTTAGATTTGCTTTTGTTATGCTTTTGAAGTTGTAAATTTACACATAATACTACTATATGAACATCATTCAATGCCAAGTTCTGGAGTGGAATAAAAATGGAATTAGCAATAGAAAAACAACTAGCAACCGAATTTGAAATCAAACTAAGAAAACACAAATTTTTAATGAATTACAAACGTAATCAGAGAGCAAAATAAATATTAAAAACTGAAAAATAAAACAAAATGTAGGAGATTAACTGATTCATTAATTAATTAACTAACTAGGTTCCAAACTACAATCTTGGAATCCTTCTCCCTCTCCCAAAACCCTACCCTTAGTCTTCTCTGCATTATCTTACTTTCTATATATCATTAATTACTTACAGTCACATTCTTAATATTTTTTTTATGAAAGAGAAAACGTGTTGATTGCTTGGAAAAAGTTCTAACGATCTCAGTTTCACATTTAGTATGAAGATTATCGAAAACTAAACTTAACGGAGAAAGAAACACTAAAAGTGCTAGTTATATGTTTGGTAACTTAATTCTAATGGAGAAATCTTAGTTATATTTTTGGTACATGTATAATCTTTAAATATGTCATTAAATATGAGACTTCTGCAATTTGACATTTTGTTTTTAATATGCTTATGTTTTTCTAGCTCGTGTTTCTTGTTGGAACATATAACAGCGTTGTCGAGTTTTCATTCGAGATTTCGTCCCAAACAACGGGGATTGACTCTAAATATATGAGTAGAATGGTTTTCATACTTGGAATCTTATTATTGCAAAATCGTATTCATTCGTATTAACACTATTTTTTCTAGACGTGTCAACAACAAACCTAGTCTGTAATTGATTTTCTGTTATCAAATCAGCAAGTGACGGAATCCCGTTATATTGAATGGGAAAAGGTGATGAACTTGTCCATGTGGTTCATGAATCAAAATCAGCAATTACCTAATAATTTTTAATTCTTAGATAATTTGTACGCCAAAAAGAGCTTAAAAATTTAAGGGTGCAAACAACTCATCAAAACTTGGAATTAAAATTTCTGGCTTGAATACCATGCATTCAGCAACTGTAAGTTATTACCTTTTGAAAGTCAAGTGTCTAATATATTTACACGAAATAACAAAAAACCTCGAGTCTGATTTCTTGTACAGTTTTCGTATGAAGGTTAAAAATGACAACGGCAATAATGAAGGACAGACTGTGGAAATATTTTGCCAAACATTGTGGCATTCATCTGACCTCATATGCTTATCTTCCATATCTTGAAAACCAAAACGGCTTGTGGCTTTTATTTTTGCTTTAACACTCTTTGGACCAATTTTCTTTTGGTGGAGTAGCTATGTTCACTTGTGTCCCTCTAACGGTATACAAAGCCACTCTCTTCAATGCAAACAGCGGTATACAAAGCCACTCTCTCCAATGCAAACAGCATCTTTAATTGAGAAATCACACCAAAAGCCTCAAGAATCAAAATTCTGAAACATGTAAGTTTATAATTATTTGTATGTTGTTCATTTTATGATTAATATGTTAAACTCATTCAAGTATATAGGCGGTAGGAAGATGCATCTGCAGTTTTTGTTGTGAAACAATTTGCTCTTCTTGATGTACCTTCAATAGAATATATATTTCACATTTTTTTGTGCACACAAGATATATGAAAGGCAAAATGGGACACAAGTAGTTTTCTTATAAATATCCATTGTAGTTAATTTAGTGTCCGTGAGGTAGTCAGCTAGTTAGTTTAAGAAATAAGGCATGTTACTTTTAAGTAAGAGGAGTTGAAAGGGAGTGTAGTTTTTGGTGAAATATAATTGGGAGTTGGGACATACCTGAATATCTTGAATATTAGGAGATTCTTTATACGGATACACTCCATAAATAAAGAAATTTTATTTTCTTTCATATTTCATCCATTTTCTGTCATTTTGTTCAATTATTTGAGATCTACATGCTCATATTGACACAATTCTAATTGAGACACATTTATAAGAATGATGTTTGTATAATGGAAGATAGAATTTTAATGAGAAGGTATTGTGTTATTCTTTCACATACAGATAGTGTTATTTTTTAGAGTATTTAAAATATGGTTGACTAATTCAGAAAAGATGATGCTATATTTCTTTTTCATAGACACTTCTACAACTATCCCATACTGATGATTATTGGGATGTTGTCAACTTTTCTGCAAACTGTGATACTAGTTACATATAAGGGAGCTGATCAGATGTGGAATGTGAAGGGCATTGTATGTCTCTGGACGTTATAATATCTGTTTTACTGTTTTTAGTTTGATTTAATCATTTCAAATGTACTTAAAACCATAAAATAGGTTAGTGATTACCTTTTAGATATAGTAAAAGAATGGAAGTTAGTTAGTTATTTTTTCACAATTAGAATTATTTTTGAAAATGAAACAATTGATTTTCTGAATAGCATTAGGGTCAATTTGTTCAAGGTTAAAAAAATAAAAGTGATAGAAATAATTTAGTGATTAATTTCTAGAGATGTTAGAAAAAACAAAAGTTAATTCATGTTTGTTTTTACAAAAAGAAAAATAACTCTTTTTTAAGTAATTCATTTTATGAGAAATTGTTTTAAACAGTTTATTTGTGATTATAATCAGATTTTTGGTTAACCTCTCATTATTTTGAAAATAATTTTTTAAAACCATATGATTCTTATTACCATATGATTCTTATTACAATACTATTCAATGAAATTTGAAGGAGAAAGGAACGTTTTATTAATACTGAAATATCAATGAAGTACATACACATGACATGAAAGTTAACAAAAAAAAAAAAAAAAAAAATATAAAAAAAAACAAAAAAAAAAAAATAAAAAAAAAAAAAAAAAAAAAAACTTGTAACATACACATGACATAAAAGTTAACAAAACACTTGTAACATACACATGACATGAAAGTTAACAAAACACTTGTAACAAACCCAAATACTATTATGGAAATTAGGATTACCTACATTAGAGACTATTGTAATAATATGGAGTACACTAACAATTCTTGAGTGAAACATGCTAAATAAATGGGATTTATAATCAAATTTCCTATTCCTTTTAGCTTTTTGATTTTTTAAAGTTGCAATAGATACAAAAAGACAAAATAAATAATTTTTTAAAGGTCTGTTTCTGCGGATAGAAACTTTGCAAGCGACAAAATGAATAAAAAAAATTGAGAAACGATACAAAATTACATGAAAAACCAAAAAAAATTAGCACTGAAACTTTTCGCGCTTACCGCAAAGAAAGGCAAAGAGAGTTTATTTTTTAATTAAAATATCTTTTATAAATAATTATAATAATATGTATAATCGATTACGTTAACGTATAATATTTATAATTATATATTAATTTATTACGTAATATATATTAATTATATATATATATATATATATTAATTTATTACATAATATAATAATAAATAATATTTAAAAATAAATATTATATATATTTTTATAACAAAAATTTTATATAATATTATTAGTAAAATAATTAACAATAATATAAATATATTTGTAATTTAATTAAAAATATAAATATTTAAAATGAAAATAATTTATATGATAATAATTTTCTTTTATTATGGAATAATAATTAAATTTAAATTTATTATTAGAATTATTTAAAAAGTTTAATTTTATATTTTAAAATATTAATCTTTTTAATCAATAAATTAATATATTTTATAATAAATTAAATTTATTTTTAAAAAATTATAAAGTTAATATTTTCATAAATTTTTTAAAATATTAGTAAT
>Ga0209489_108877_pt1 | contig 13177 bp, 6 predicted proteins | sample SiratrowhiteBW_FD_187527 | JGI IMG/M metagenome (GOLD analysis project Ga0209489, IMG submission 187527) | Root nodule microbial communities of legume samples collected from California, USA - Siratro white BW (SPAdes) (version 2) | ecosystem: Host-associated > Plants > Roots > Nodule | place: USA... | reverse complement strand
ATTTTTCGCATACATGCATAACTAGCAAGCAAAACCAAATCATATGAACAAACCCTAAACCCTAAACGAAGCAAACATCGACACACAGCAAGCATGTTTCATACCAAAAAAGCTTAGGGTTTAGGGTCAATACCACCAATGCAAACGGTAAAGCTTCGACGGTGGGGAAAAGGAAGGCGAATCTTGCAGAAGGAATGTGAATCTTACAGAAGGAACGCGAATCTTGATCTTGTTTCCTCTGTTCTCTCTCCTGCAGAGCATGCGGGGTTAATGAGTGCAATGAGAAAATGAGATCTGCTTTTCCCTCTCAAATTGTCCTGCATTCTCAGATGGGAAATGACAAAAGCAACCCTTTGCAAAATGACAAACATGAACCACGTAATCAGAAAACCATCTGTGTTTCTCTTTCTTTGCCACGCGGGATGACAATGCCACGTCGGAGTGTTAAATGGAGGTAAGAGAAAAAGGAGTGTCAAACTATCATTTTCCGTTACAATATTCTAACAGATTTAAAAGAGATAGAATGACAGCGGTAAGAGTACCCAAAAACAGAAAAACTTTGTAGACTAATATAAATGTCAAAATTAACTCCCCTTTCATAAAAATAATATATCTACTAACAAAATTGTTCCTGTACACTTTTAAAAACCCAAATTACATTACTCTAATATCTAAAGTTGAACCTTACACTTCTAACATCTCCTCTTAATTAAAAAAATATAAAAAAAATAATTGAATGAAGCAGTAGAGAAATAAAGACTTACTATAATAAATAATTTATACGACAATATTTGATCTTTACCTTGTTTACCTAAGTATAATCTGTTATAAAAAAGTAGATAACTTCAAAACCCAAAATCTTAAAAAGAATAATGTAATTTCTGAAAATTAAATTCTTGTGAAATAACAATAAAATTATTATAATCTATTTATAGTTTGTTTTCAATTTTTATCATTAAAACTTTTGTTTCTTTAAAGTAAATCTTACCATAAAACTTATATTTCTAAAAATTCAAATGTTACCTAATCGTATTAGTATTTAAAAATTGTTAAACTAAATTGAGTAAGAAACTAATTGTTTGAAAAGTGACAACGAAATCAGAAAATTAAAATTTGCATTTATCATTATATTTGCATTATACTAATTTATTTGACTAATTAGTTGAATATCGACTCAATTTTATTTTTTTTATTACGAGAGAAAAAATTTCTGCACTGAAAGATAAAAAAAGTGCGAGATAACTTAATGAAACAGAGATAAAATATTATTAAAATATTATAAATAAGATAACATATATTAAAAATAATACTTGAGTTGAATGCGAAACAATAGACCAGACCAGTTCTTATCATATACACCAAAATAGGCAAAAGGAAAGATTTATTAAGTGTTTGACCAAATTGGATGTAAAAATAGATATGGTAGGGTAGCATGTATCCGTAGTACTAGCCACTAGGTACACATTGTTGACCACAAATCAATGTTTCATTCACTCTCAATTTGCCAATGGTAGTTTATTCAAATAGATTTTTAATGTAACTAAAAACAAAAGAAAATATAGATAATTATTATTCTTAGAAGTTAAAGAAACATCAATTTTAGAGGTAAAGAAATTTCTCTTCTCACTTTCATTTCATCTATTTGTTCCAAACAAATGACTAATTAGCAATATATTTGGATTATATAAAATTTGTTGTTTTTATGTTTTGATGAAGGTTTTTGAGAGAAGAATGATTATTATTTTTTATGTGCACGTTTGTGTACGTATAGTTTTAGAGTAATCTTATTACTTTTATTTATATAATTTTTTATTATTGATAAAAAATGTTTGAATTATTTTTTTATAAACAAAACGAATTTACTATTTTTTTTATAAATAAGAAACTTAAGAATTTTCTTTTCTCCAACTAATATATATTTTAAAATATCAAAATTAATTTATTTCTATAGTCATATTTAACAATTTTTTTTTTCATTCTATCTTCTCTATTTACACAAAAGAGGTAACATCTAATTTAATCTCAAACAATCACTTCCTTTTTTAATTAGAGGATTTCCTTTCTTTAAATAGTTATTCTCTTATCCCTCATTCACTTCAAAGCTAAACACATGATGGTGGGTATATCCCTCATTCACTTCAAAGCTAAACACATAATGATGGGTATTTTTACGTGGTAAAATAAATATACGAAATAGAGATATAGAGAAAAAAATATCAGCACACAATAAAACAAAAGCTAATATTCATATCTCAGGAAGGTACTAATGGAAGAAAATCAAGTCTTAAAATTTAACAAATAATATATTTTGCAAGATAAATTTTAATAAATAGCAAAAACTATGTTTAAGAATATATTATTACAACTTTCTGAAATGATATTTAGAGACGATTTTTTCTAGTGAAGATGCTATCTTAATGGCTTGTTGTTTACCCGAGTTAGAATCTTTCAAACAACGTTATGGTGGGATTTATTTCATTCACAAAATATTAAATCACGGGTCGCTGGCACATAAAATATCTCATTGACATAAACTATACGAATTTTGATTAGCAAAAATTGATTTTTTTTCTGACACTTTTATTATCAAGAAAAACTCAAAAAATATTATAAATAAAAGATTATTTAATAATAAAAATAAACAAATATAGAGTAATAAATAAATACAGCTTCATAAAATAAGAGTATAGTGGTGATTATCATGGAACGCCACCCAAGATGTGATGTGATGATAAAGTTTTTTGTGGAAGAAGACTTTGGAAACGACCTAACCCTATTACTAATGTACGGTTCCGGGTAATACATATTTAATGCAACAGTTACTAATAAAAATGGTTAAAATAATATAAAGTTGTTTTCAGTGACATGTAAGAACCGTGTACGAGCCACAACCTTCTTCTCCGTGACCTAAAATTTGGGCCCAAAATTCAAAATTCCAATCAATCCATGTTGTGAAACTTTGACGCACTCTCCCTCTCTCTCTTAATCATTTCAAAACCTAACCTTTTTTCTCTCTCTAACCGTTCTTATCTGAGTCAGGCAGGTACTATACAAGGTCATCTATAAGTACGGCAATTTTTTTTTCTCTCTCTCTCACCCTTTGGACATTTCCTTTTCAATTTTTTACTCTTTGAAAATTAATTATTGTTATTTAAAATTTTCGGTTTTGGAGAATAAAAAAAAAGGAGGAAAAAGTGCGTGTGGCTTTTGTGAAATGGCTCCTTTCGTACTGGCCGCACTTGAATCTGTCCTTCCTCATATAGTCCTCCACCATATGTCATCTGCATTAGATGGAGAGACTGCCAAATTACCATAATGCCCTCCCTGTTTCTGCTTCTCAATTCCGTCCTTACCTGTCCTTCTCCGTACGCGCCACTCTGTCTCTCCACTAGGACCAAAGTACCCCTCGTTTCTTTCTAATCACTGTCATGCAAAATTCAAAGGCATTTCCTTAATTCATGTCCTATATTAAAATATAATAATTTAACATACATTAACTGTTAATTATATATATATATTGTAATTTAATAAGATATATTTCTTTTAATAATTTTTAGCAGTTAAAGAGATAACTATTTTAAAATTTTAGTTTTCAGATGTGTAAAATATTTATTAGTTTTGAATTCCCAAGGTTTTTTTTACCGTTATTTTTCAGTTTTAGCTTAATATTAAAGTAAAATATATTAATTAATGTAATTAAAATATAACCGATATAATAAATTAATGAAGATGTTTCAGTTTTAAGTTATTTCTATTCAGAATTAATCAAAATAATTTGAAGAAAGTTCCTTGAAACTTGTACACCATCAGTTAACTGAAAAAAAGTCTAAATATACAATTTTAATTAATTATCTTAAAATATAAATATGCCCTGCCCCTGACCTAACTTGTGTAGTTATGAAGAGAAGGAGGGACTGTTCTGTCTTTTCAGGTTAGGACGCAAGGAGTGGGAAGAAAAGAGGAGTGGCATTTTTGTCCAAGTGGACTTTCCTCTTCTTCCTTACTCATTCAATAAAATCTCGCATTAACAGTTATTCTCCCAACCAACTCAACAAAGCAAAAAAAAACCCCTTCCCTTCTTTATCTCTTCTCTTCTCACTTACCATTAACGTCCAAAACCAAGCTCCAAAACGAAGCTCCATAACGCAGAAAGAAGCCAAAACGCACCGCAACGACGATGAAGAGGCAAAAGCGCTCGGACTCGCAAAACGACAACCCGTTCCAGGTGCTAACGGAGGAGCTCATTTTTCTCATTCTCGATTTTCTCGAAATGGCGCCGTTGGACAAGAAGTCCTTCTCGCTGACGTGCAAGGCGTTCTACGCTGCGGAGGCCAGGCACCGCCGCGCGCTGCGGCCGCTGCGGGCGGAGCACCTTCCCGCACTCGCTGCGCGCTACTCGAGCGTCGCGGACCTGGATCTCTCGCTGTGCCCGCGCGTGGGCGACGGGGCGCTCGCGCTTGTGGCTGGTGCGTACTCCGAGACGCTGCGGCGGCTGGACCTGTCACGGTCGCGGTGGTTCACGGGGAGCGGGCTGCTGAGCGTGGGGGCGCGGTGCGGGAACTTGGTGGAGCTGGACCTGTCGAACGCGACGGAGTTGAGGGATGCTGGGGTTGCGGCGGTGGCGCGTGCGAGGAACTTGCGGAAGCTGTGGCTGGCGAGGTGCAAGCTGGTGACGGACATGGGGATTGGGTGTATTGCGGTGGGGTGTAGGAAATTGAGGCTGCTTTGTTTGAAGTGGTGTGTGGGAATTGGGGATTTGGGTGTGGATTTGGTTGCGATTAAGTGCAAGGAGCTCACATCATTGGATCTCTCATATTTACCCGTAAATTCTTCTCTTTCTTTCTGTTGTTCATTTATTGAATCTGGCTATGGATTATGGCGGTTAGTTAGCGATGTTTTCTGTGTTTGGTTTAATCGATTGGATTGGCTAACTTTTGGTCATTAAATGCTCAATTGATTCTGATATCTGCGTAATCTTGATGTTTTAGTCCCAATACATTGTACATAAAAACTATCTCTGTTCACATTCCAGATAGAGTATGTAGGAATAACAAATAAATGAGTACTTATAACCAATAACTTTTTTTATTAGCTTTATGAGGCAGATTTTGGTAAAAGGGAAGAAATAGATTTATTTATTTTTACTCAAGCGCTCTGAGACACCTATGTTATTGATAATTCAGAGATTATTGTGTTAAAAGAGACCAGAGTAGTGTGGGAAAATAAAACGGTTGCCTTTGTCATTTTTGCGGGGTTGATATTATGGTAATATGTTATGTTTATTTCCAAATTAAGAAATGAGTTTAATTTTCGCATTTTTTTAATGATTTTATCCTAGATTTAACTTTTTAAGTAATTATTATATCCTAGGTTTAACTTTTTAAGTAATTATTATATCCTAGGTTTAACTTTTTAAGTAATTATTATATCCTAGGTTTAACTTTTTAAGTAATTATTATAAAAATTTATATTGTTGTAGTGAATGATGTCGGTGTTTTCTGAATGAATTATGCTGTTTCATTTTATTTTCATTAATTTGTAGTTTTAGGGTTTAATTTAGAGTTTTAGAGTTCTATATGTTTCAACTTGGTTTTGTACAGTTGAGAGACACGTGTGTTCTCTCAAAAAAAACTTTTGGTTGGTAGTCTGAAGAGAAAGAATTTGGTTGTTGTTGTTGGGAGGGGAGATGTTAGGTTTAATGCTGAAGGTAACAAAAGGTGTTGAACCAGGTTGTGAGGCCAAAATAGTAAAGATGAGTAATTGATAGGGAAATATGATTTTGGTGGTTCAGTTAATTTTTGCTTTTCGAACAAGTGGTATTGCTGTGTCTAAATTCATTGCCTCTTTTGTTAAGCAGTGATGCTTTAGTGTCATCTTTGGCTGTTAATGAGTTGTGTATTTGAAATGATCTGATTAGTATAACTAGTATTGTTGGTTTCTTCTGTTGTGTAGATCACGGAGAAATGTCTGCCGTCAATCTTCAAATTGCAGCTTCTTGAAGATTTGATCCTTGAAGGATGCTTTGGAATTGACGATGACAGCCTGAATGTTGATCTCTTAAAACAAGGGTGCAAGACATTGAAGGTATAAGGGGATGGTTAACTTGCTTTTTTATTATTTGTGTATTTAGTGACAAAGATAACTTCAGCATTTTAATGGCGTACCAGTTTTTTCTTAGTTAATTTCCTTCCTTTTAGTAATAGGTTGAATGTGAACATAGATAGAAGTTATTGTACTTTTTTAACTTGGTTACAACTTCAATGTGTCATTTGCAGTTAGTCAAAACTATTTAATTGCATATCAATATATTTCCTTGTCTTCGGAGTGCACTAATTTTCTTGATCTAACTTGTTATTCAACAAATTCTCTTCTGCAGAAACTTGATATCTCAGGTTGTCAAAACATAAGTCACACTGGGCTATCGAAGCTGACTAGCATTTCTGGATGTTTAGAGAAACTCATTTTAGCAGATGGTTCTCCTGTAATTCCCTTCCCCTTCTCTCTCTCTTTTGTTATGTGTCTATATTTTGTTTTATTTTTTATTTTTTTTTTTGTGTAACTTAGGGATGAAGATTTCAGTTGTAACTAATTCTTGGCATTTGATTGTCCAGGTCACCCTTGGTCTTGTTGATGGCTTAAGTAAACTTTCCATGTTGCAATCAATAGTATTAGATGGATGCCCGGTTACTTCTGAAGGATTAAGGGCCATTGGAAGTTTGTGCATTTCACTTAGGGAGCTAAGTCTAAGCAAATGTTTGGGAGTTACAGATGAAGCTCTTTCGTTCCTCGTGTCAAAACACAAAGATTTAAGGAAGCTTGACATCACATGCTGTCGCAAGATAACTGATGGTTCCATTGCCAGCATTTCAAATTCATGCACGGGTCTCACCTCTCTAAAAATGGAGTCATGTACACTAGTTCCACAACAAGCATTTGTCTTGATTGGGCAGAAATGCCATTATCTTGAGGAGCTTGACCTAACAGATAATGAAATTGACGATGAAGGTATGAATTTGTCCCTCTTCTTTGAAAATATTTACTGTCATATCAGCTGCTATACTTACCTTGTCTTTCTGCAGGTCTTATGTCCATTTCTTCTTGTTCTAGGCTATCCAGCTTGAAAATTGGAATCTGCCTGAACATAACTGACCGAGGACTTACCCATGTTGGCATGTTTTGCTCAAAATTAAAGGAGCTGGATCTATACAGGTTTGTGATTCAAATTCGTGAGCATTTAATTTTCTTCTTATAAGATGAATTGTCTATGGATTCTCATAATTTAGCATGAATTATTATTATTATTGAATCGGGCTGAGTCTTCAAGTTTAAAATAAAATTTTGGTATATAATTGGCCTCAGTATGGTATTCATGTATAAAAATTGAAATATTAAATAAATGTGGAAGCATACAAGTCTAGCAAGAGCTCTTTTGTTCGTTGCATCAGAGTTTTTTTTTCTTTTTTCCAGATCTACAGGAGTAACTGATCTCGGCATTTCAGCAATTGCTGGTGGTTGCCCTGGCCTCGAGATATTAAACACATCCTATTGTACCAGCATCACGGATAGGGCTCTAATCTCCTTGTCAAAATGTTCAAATTTGAAAACACTTGAAATTCGTGGATGTATTCTTGTTACATCCATAGGTCTGGCTGCTATTGCTATGAATTGCAGAAAACTTAGTCGTCTAGACATAAAAAAGTGTTACGACATTGATGATAGTGGGATGATTCCACTCGCTCATTTCTCTCAAAATCTGAGACAGGTCTTTAATTTTTCTCTCACATTTCTGAGAAACATAAGAGATGCTAGGAATGTTAGCCAAGATTCTGATGTGATTGTATCCTCTTTGCATTATTTGCAGATAAATCTGTCGTATAGCTCTGTTACAGATGTGGGGCTTCTGTCACTTGCTAGTATCAGTTGCCTTCAAAGCTTTACCATGCTTCACCTGCAAGGATTGGTTCCAGGAGGACTGGCTGCAGCCTTATTAGCATGTGGAGGGCTAACAAAAGTGAAGCTTCATCTTTCTCTAAGATCTCTGTTACCTGAGCTACTTATCAGACATGTAGAAGCACGTGGCTGTGTGTTTGAATGGAGAGATAAAGAGTTTCAGGTATATTTCTGTCATACAATTTTTTTCCTTCAAAGCTATATCACATTATGCGATTCTGCCAATGAGGACCAGGAAAAGTCTCATCTTCTAATTCTAAAGGATCAATTAGTTGACTTAATTTGGCCAGGTTGACTTGAAGTCATTAGTTTCTAATAGATAATGATTATCATACTTACAAAGGAGCTGGGGTTAAGGATCGGTTAAGTGGGGTATACTGTTGTTTGGTAATGAATATTTTTTTATTTGATTTTCTGATGTTCTTTTTTTTTCATGGACAGGCTGAATTGGACCCGAAGTGCTGGAAATTACAGTTAGAAGATGTGATGCAATAGATTGTCTCAGGTTGTTTGAAGTTTTGATGAAGACGACTTGTACATGGCACGAGAAATACAGGTTATAGAATAATCACGCGTGTCTCGGACAATTAATTGGAATCCATCCAGTTTCATCTACTCTATCTACCCACCTACACTACTAGAACTAAAGAATGTAGTATGAAAAATGTCAGAAGTATTCTGTTAAGTCCATTGGAGGCTACACAGGCATTAGAATATGGAGGAGGCCGGTTATCCTTCCGTTACTCTTCCCAGATTAGATAGTTTTGGATTCTGTCACAACTCAAATAATTAAGCTGTCATTGGTAGAATGTTGAAGAAGGGCAATTGCTTGTGAGAAGTGGGGAATCAAGCGTATAAAAAAGTGAAGGAGTTTTGTTAATTTTTTTTTTTTTTTTTTGCTGCAAAAGGCAGGACAAGTGTATAAAATCTATCTAACGTCTCATTATTTAATTATTTATATTGGGGAGGATTACAATTAGAAAATTTTTAGAGAATGGGGCTGTTGGATGTATAAAAACAGTAACTTTGTTCAAGGTTATCTTTTCTTTTCGGCGAGAGAAGCAAGGTTAACTAAATGTTGGAACTTCGTAATTTTAATATATGTGCATATATATTCTGCTCAATCTAATTAAGTCTTGTTGACATTTTTGTGGACTAAATTACCTAGGTCAGTAAGTCTGATGCCGCAATGAGAGGTGTGTAATGGGATTCGGTTCCGCAAATTCCCACACATAATTACCGAGGGAAGAGAACTAGAAATTGAGTTCACTGAGGTGGAGAGAGCAGAGTGAAGGAATGATCAAAATTAAGGAGAATAAAAGATGTCATGTAATTTAGGCACAGCTGAAATTATAACAGACAATTGACAGCACCTGTTCAATCTTGGATAGGATGGTTCAATCTTGCAATTTGCACAAGTATGTTAAACTATTGGAAACTAACTAGAGAATGTAACTTGAATGACTTTAAATTATACCTGAACCAGGACCACCTCAGCCCTAATAGGTATGTGGACCAAAAACTAAATACTCCTTGAAACACTTCCCAACGTACAAACGATGGCCTTAGACCACTCCAACGAGTCTTGAGTTTTATTTTTTTACCAAAAAATGACTATACGTATATTCACATTTGATTGTTTCAAATATTAATTTAAATATTTTTTTTAAAAAAAACGATAATCACATCAAATAAAACATATTATTAAGTATTTAATATTAGAAAATATATATTTTATTTTTATCCAACGTTAAATATAAGAAACTATAATTGTATAAATATTAATTAAAAATAAATATATAACTATAAATAAGTTAGTAAATATGAGAACCCATTTAAAGCATGTTTAAATTAGATGGAATTTAAATGAATTGCATACATACATCATTTGGACAGGTAAATGGTTATATAGATAGGCAAAAATCTAACTGTATGTAACAAAAACTAGGTCCTACCGGGAGTCGAACCCAGGTCGCTGGATTCAAAGTCCAGAGTGCTAACCACTACACCATAGAACCAAGTACGGACTTACAATTTTACCAATTTTTAAATTTTAATTATTATTCAAACTCACTGTATTTGTATAGAGAAAAAGGATACAGAATTCTGTTTTTGTTAACCATGGATGATATTAAAGATAGGAATAAATATATTTTGACACTACTGTATAAAACTTAGACCATTTCACTCCTGCTTTTTATAATAAAATATAATATTTTAATAAAATAATATTATTTTTCAATATTAAATAAAGGTAAATTACTGTTTACAGTATTAAAGTATCACTGCTCTAAAGATAGAAATTCGTGCGAACATATTATATGGGTTTGTTACACCAACACTTCCTTTTTTCTTTTTTTTTTAATTATCACCTTTTATGTTTGCATAATTAGATTTGTCAATAGGATGATGTGATGTATGAGTATGTAAATATATATTTTATTTTATTAGTCATTTTCAGTTTATTCATAGTAATATTAAACGTCTTGTTTATTTATGTCGTTATATATTTTAATAAACAAGTTACTGTAGTTTACTTAAAAAATAAACTATTTACTGTTTTGAAATTTGACTTGATAATAATAATTTGACTACAAACTGATATTTCCAAATAGATATCTCAAATAATATTAAAATAACCTTTTATTGAGTCATTAATTATAAGATCAAAATAAATAGTGTATGTACTAACAATTTTAATATTATTACATAATATTGCCAACAAGTGTGTGACATTGAATAAAGAATATGTATATATGTTGCAACTAGGGTCATGACGTAGAGGACGGATAAAAATAATTTATTTTAATTTTTAAAACAAAGAAGTTGGCACCATAATTTATATGGAAAACTATAAAAAAATCGGAAAAGGATAAGGCAAGTCTATAAAAACCTGATTTTGGGTCTGAGAGTCGGTTACGTGTGGGAAAGGTATTAGCACCCTACAATGTCCGTCCTAAGACGGTACCTTTAATTAAATAAATACATTGAGTGTAATTTTCAAAATGTTTATTTTCCCAAAAAAATGAGACAAAAATAAAGATAAAAACAAAACAAAAATATATATATTTTTTTATTTTTGGAAGGGGTCCAACAACATTGTTCCTACGTATCTCTATGAATGGAGAATCAGGGTTACGTAGTTCTTGGATAAATTTGTCTGTTGATTATTTTAAAATTTTGAAATTTTTATATATATTTTTTTTAGTAATAGAAATATTTTTAAGTTTTGAAACTTTATAATTTTTTAGTTTTAAAAAATACATATTTTAAAAAAATGATATTTATTTTCAAAGTATCTAGAATATACAACCCTAAAGTTTATTTCCAAAGTTTTATATTAAATATCGCATGACGCGTGCGGTCATTTAATATTTAAAAAACCTTAGAATAATAACATTAAATATTGTATGATACGTGCGACCATTTGATATCTAACATTATTATTAAAAAATATAATAATCCCAAAATTTTATTTTATTTCCAAAGTTTTTATATTAAATATCGTATGATGTGTGTTGTCATTTGATATTTATAAAAAAGTTGGAATAATTTAAATATTGTATGACGCGTATGGCCATTTAATATTTAACATTATTAAAAAAAATATAATAATTCCGAAATTTTATTTCCGAAGTTTTATATTAAATATCGTATGACGCATGTGGTCATTTGATATTAAAAAAACCTTAGAATAATAATATTAAATATCGTATTATGCGAGTTGCCATTTGATATTTAACATTATTAAAAAATATAATAATCCCAAAATTTTATTTCCAAATTTTTATATTAAATATCGTATGACGCGTGCGACCATTTGATATTTAAAAAATCTTAGAATTATAATATTAAATATTGTATAACGCGAGCGGGTCATTTGATATTTAACATTATTAAAAAAATATAATAATCCCAAAATTTTATTTCCAAAGTTTTATATTAAAATTTTATTTTTATTAAAAACTAAAAGAAAAAAAAAACATGCAAAATATAAGCTTAAACTATGGAGGTACACAAATAATTTTTTTAAAAAAAATATTGGGCTAACTAAAAAAAATCCTAGAATGATTTTTTATGAGATAAGGGTGTTATGGTAATGTGGGGGTGCGAATAGGAAGGCCCCAACTCCACAACCCTAGGCCATCATCACCTCAACCATAAGCCACCACCACCCTACTCCAAACTCATGTTAGGTTTACCAACCAAAAGTGGCAGTGGCGGCGACGGCGAAGGAGGTGCGGCGGCACGGGACAATACAGCGGCAGCGACACGAGAAAAATGACTGTGACGACAAAGGTGGTTTTGGGGCTGTTTTGGAGTGGTTTTGGGTGCTTTATCCCAACTTGACGAATCTGAGCTTTTGGGAGCACAAAATACATGACCAAATATAGAAAAGAATATATGGAAGATGGAAGATGATGAATTTTTTTTATTATTTAAGAAATAAGAATTTTTTTAAAAATAAAAAATAAAAAATACAAAAATACAAAATGCCATAAAGAGCAAAAGGAACATTTTTTATTTTTTATCTGTCGCAACCAGAATCACGACGGGGATAGCGATCCAAAAAAGATAATAAGAATGAGTTTGAAAATTTAAGAAAAGGAGTCGCCACCATAGTTTATTAGGAAAACTATGGAAAAACCAAAATTAAGGCTATGGTCTGTGAAACCGGATTTTGAATCCGGGAGTTGGTTACGTGTGGGGAAGGTGTTAACACCCCTACAACGCCCGTCCTAAGACGGTACCTTTAATTAAATAAGAAAACTGAGTGCAATTTTGAAAATGTTTACCCTTCCAAAAATGAGACAAAAATTAAGGTAAAGACAAATAAAAATATTTTTTTTATTTTTTAGAGCCCGACAAGGTTTGACCTTGCTCCTACGTATTTCCATCGAGGATGAAAAATTAGGGTTACGTAGTTCTTTGTAGAAAATTGTTTGAGATGTTGATATTTTTAAATTTTTGGAAATTTTTGATGTTTTTTTAATTTATCTAAAATTTGATATTTTTGAAATTTTATGGCTCATTAATTTTGGAAGTCTCCGATTAGATGTTGTCTGACGCGTGATACACCCCAAGGAAATAGGAAAACAGAATCGAGAATTACGGGAGCACCATCGTGGGCAACAGATTTTGTTACGTCATGATTAGTTTATTTTAACAGATTTTGTTACGTTATGATTTTATCAAGTAGTTATTTTGATTTAGCAAGTTATCTAGT
>Ga0209489_108876_pt1 | contig 13180 bp, 2 predicted proteins | sample SiratrowhiteBW_FD_187527 | JGI IMG/M metagenome (GOLD analysis project Ga0209489, IMG submission 187527) | Root nodule microbial communities of legume samples collected from California, USA - Siratro white BW (SPAdes) (version 2) | ecosystem: Host-associated > Plants > Roots > Nodule | place: USA... | reverse complement strand
TATATATATATATATATATATAATTTACTGTTATTTCAGTATTGTTCACATTTGTAATTAGTTTTACCTTCATACATATGTTTGAGTTTGAGTATAGTAAGTAACTTGATTATATATAATGTTCTTTATTACGGATTAAAAAAAAGCAAAAAAGGTTTTATATTGAGAATTTTTAAGAAAAGTTAGTATATTTAATCTGATTTGATAAACAAAAAAAGAGAAAAAAAGATACTTATTTCACTCGATCATGCCTCAGAAGTAAGCTATAATTCCTTCGGACGTAAAAATGTTGTCAATAAAAATCTTTTAACATATTTTCAAAAAATATAGATAAGCTTATTAATTATTAACAAAAATTTGAATCATTATTTTAGTGTATTGTGTATGAATTTTATACTAAACAGTAATAATAATGTTGGATTCTATGAGTAAGTTAGAACTTCATATTTTTATAATTAGATAAGTTAGAATTTCATATTTTATAAAATTAGATTAAAAATAGCAAAAAAATCACAAACTTATTAAATTAAAATTTTGGATTAAAAATAAGTTTATGATTTTTTTTCCTCGTCTGTATTTTTTTTAAAAAAAAAAAAAAAAAAAACTTGTATATTGTTGGATCGAAATGTAATGTTGATAAAGTATGAATATAGATGCACCTAGTTAGCATCTAAATTTCGACAATTGGTGTGATGCCATTTATTTAGTAAAATGTATCAACATAATGAATTCTTAATTAATTATAATATATGACAATTAATGAATGTAGAAGTAGTACACAATTTAAATTAAATTAGAAATTGTAGATAATGTAGTCCACTCCAATTTGGGCCACACAGTGTGCATCTCCTATCAAATTCCAACTTCGTGCCACTTTCTGCCAAAGCTTTTGTCTTCTAATTTTCAGAAGTTGGAACCCTAACTCTTTAAACAGATACATAAAACGTATAATCATCGTTTTGAAATAAAATGAGAGAGACATATACGTATGTGTGTTTTGGGTTGCACATATAACTTCTCTACCCATTATTTTCACTTTGCGTCCCTTTTTACATATCACTTGTTGTAAGCATGTGATTTGTTTTATTTAAACTGTACATAATAAAATTACTATTTTATCTACAAAAGAAATTACTTTCTCTCAAAATTCATATATGCATCGCACATATCTACCCCTTAATAACAATATATATAAACTTATATTGTTATTGCAGTTTTACATTAGTATTTTAAAATTATATATATTTATTAATTTATTTAAAGGTTCCGTTATTTATATATAAGTTTGAATCCATTAACTGGATGTACTTTTTGAACTATCTAATAGGTTTTATTTAACTAATAAGCTTGTAAATCAGCTATTAGAACTGGATGAACTTCTTAAAATGTCATTAAAAAGCAAACTGATCCCCTAGTGTTGTGTGCAGGAATTTAGCCTTAGGAATAATATACAGCTGGAAGCCTAATTTAGTATAATTCATATTTTTTTGTAATTTGTAAAGTATTAATTTATCTATCAAAAATTTATAATAAAGTAGTTATTTTTTTCACACTTAATAAATAATATGATTAATTTATTTTCTTCAACTTCATTATAGTTGATTTTTGAATAATATTTAAATGATTCGTTTTTTGTAAATATCAATAGTTATAAGTAGTTATTTGGTATTCCATAAGTAAAAGTATAGACTAATTTTTCAAAATAATTTACTTTCTAATATAATTCATTTTTCTTTAAGAGACAATTTGTACTATTTTTACATAAAATTTTATTATTTTTAATAAAATGTCTTATATTAATTGAACAAAAAAAGTACTTGTGTGAGATAATGCTTTAGAAATTTAAAACAATAAAAATGCAACCTAAAAATATTTATTAGTTTAAAAACAAAAAGATAATTATTCCTGAGACGAAATCCATCACCAGGCTGAACATAAATGTAGAAATTAGAGTTTTGTATTTCGAGACAAAGCATTGTGTCTCTAGCACGGGAAAAAGGAAAACTTTATGTGTATGCTATGAGAATGTGGTGACTTATTACATGTATAGTCATTGTTAGTAGTAACATTCATAAACCCTATATTAAGTTAAGAAAAGGGTCCCACACTTTGGTCATTGTTACTTTTTACGAGTTTGTTTCTAAACAATACAAAAGTGTTACTGTTAATAAAATAAATAAAAAAAAACGAGTTTTAAAGTTATAAGTTATTTTATTTAGTTTTTAGTTTACTCAGTTTTTTTATTATTTATTATATTTTATTATTTTATTACTTATTATTATTATTATTTAGTTTTTTTACTTATTTTTTATTATTAATGCTTCGTTAAATAATATTATATATAAACATTACATATAATAAAATTGTAAAAAATAAAGTTAATGTAACAATAATTAAATTATGAAATTAAAAAAATTAAATTTTTGAAATTAAATAAAAATTTAATTTAATTAATGTTGATAAGATCAACTATTTTGAATATATATATATATATATATATATATATATATATATAATTTTAAAATAAAAAAGTATTAAAAAATTTAATAAAAGTTGTATACTTATGTTCTTTTACCTTCATCAATTAATTTTCAGTTAATCAGATTAAATATTTTCAATAAAATAAGTTACTTTGAGTTTCTTTTATCAACAATAAAGATTTTTATATATAGTAAACCATTTAGGATATTCCAACCATTTTTGTTTTATACATATTAGAATTATTTTTTTTAATGTGAGAGCAAACATATAATATTTATCTAAAATCATGTTATTATGTCATATTAGCTTTTAGCATGATTTTGGATCATGGCATGTAAAACAATCAATATTTCGGGTAATATGACTTTATTCAAGCCTTTCCATCATATATTCCTATTAATATATACTTCAAGCAATAACTAATAATTATCGTATTTTTTTTATTATATACCCACAATCACATTATAAACATTATATATATTACATTAAATGCTTTAAATTTCTTTAAATTATTCACTAATGATACATTTATTTTATATAAAAAATTCTTACTTTTAATACAAAATAATTTAAATTTCGTGTTAAATACTTAGGGATAAGTGATAGAAAAACTTTTCTTTTGTGTCTTTGAATTTATCAATAGAATTATTTTTCATTCCGTCGAATAAGGGAACGAGTATTTTATCTTGGTTGATTTTTATTCTTTAAAAAGAAAAGGTAAAAATTATGATTTATTAATTTTTTTGTTGAATTAATTCTGTAGCGTTTTGATCAGTGTGACTAGGTTTGGCGTTTGGTTAAAGGACTTTGCTTAAATAATTTTTTTTATTTAATGTCATACAATTGTAAAAATTATACACAAAATTCCCTTTAAAAGTACCTAACTTTGTAAGTCTTACAATTAATTTACGTATAACATTTTGATTTTTTTTTCATTAATATTTCTCTTTCACAACATAAAATTTTTTTAAGCTACATTGCTTATACTAGTACTTATGTTATTATAGTAATGTCATATCCAATATTTTAACGGTAGATTTTGAATAGTAAAGTTGTTTAATTTAAAAAAATAATACTAGACATGATCTAATAGCAATTAAAACATAAATACACCTAGATCTAAAAAATAAAAAATATATTTATTTTTACCTAAACGATATCTTAAAAATTTGAGAGATAATTAACAATTAAATATTTTCATCTGTCACATAAAAATGAATTTTACGATAAAGTTTACTATATATATATATATATTATTAATTTAATTAAAACTAATCCTAAGAATCACTTATCACTTATTTTCTTGAAATTCTAAAAACTTGCTGTATAAATTATTTCATAGTCCAAATTTTAAGAACAAAATAAATATGCCGAGATCTATTCCTGATAATTTAATGTATTGAAATGATTTGAATTAAGTCTAATTTTAAATATTACTTTCCAAATCTCTCGTTAGAATTTGATACTACCAATTATTGTTTCACGGCACATTTATAAACATTAAAAAATATTAAATTATCGATATCAGATAGAAGATGAGAGTAAACCTATACCTATTTATAACCAAAAAAGAGGATACATTTAATTTCAAAATAGTGACACATTTTTAAATTATTGATAATATTATTGTCATTTAATTCCAAAATAATTGTCATTTAAAATATTGATCATGCTTGATCTTTTCAATGCCTGTGAGTATGTTTGGTGTAACCTTCGGTGTATGACAAATACCAATACTTTAGTCAAAACTGTGTGCATGGTTAGATTGCCAAAGATGATATAACTGCAGAAGCTTTTTGCTAGCTATTAGTAATGTGAATTTAATTATGTATACCTGAGAGTGCAACTATAAATCAATGGTGTTGAGACCTTGAACAACAAATACTGCTTTAAGTTGAGTGAGGTTGAAGAAAGGAGCACGAAGGTTTTGATTTGCAAGCCTTCTTTCTGCTATTAAATTATTTCTTCTTCCTAATGGAACTGGTCATAGTAGACCTCCTTCCAGAACATAGATAGATTATGTGATATTATTAAAATTTAAAGTTTAAATCCTACCCTTATTAATTTAAGTTGATTAATTTGACCATTATGTCATCTCTAATCGATATTCAAAAGGAAACGAAAAAAAATTAACAATCCACTACAAAAGTATTCAAGAGATAGTGAAACAATTTCTAAAACCTTAAACCCACATTTAGAAAATACTATTTTCACTTTTGAAAAGTGAGTTAAAATAGTTTAGTTAATCATTTAAAATTTATTTCAATCTCCTTTTGTCCAAATAGATTTTATTTTAAGTTTAACAATCAAAATCTTAAAAACACAAACCGGATTTAAATTTTGGAGCCAATGTAAACTGAATAAAAGTCTAAGAATGAAGGACAATTTAGCATGTTATTAATTAACCTATTTATTATTTCCTTTTCCTCTCATGAACTAACACAAAAAAGAAAATGATCACAAACATTCTTTTGTGTGGTAGGATCGTATCCCTTTTTTCGGGTATGATCGCTTCTCTTTTTGGAACATAAAACTATTGAATACCACTTTTCTAAATTTTCGTCTTTCTTTGACCGTTGTTATATATCTTTTATGCTTCCAATATTCATAATTTTTGAGTCGCTGTACCACAAATTCTAAATCTGTGTAGTGCTACACCTTTATGAAATGGAAGAATGTATTTGAGGCACGAGGAAATTTGAAGCACAGAAGCATCCAATCTAATAACGATTCCATTAATTACCATATCCATGTCTTAAAAGAATGAAGCATTATGATCATATATTAAATATGATTTTTGTAAACTTAATTATTAAACCATGACTTTACTCCTAACGGTTAACAAAATCAACCCATATATCTAAATAGGGATATTTTAATTTTTTTGAATTAATAAATAGGTGAAGCTAGGTTTAGAAAGCACATTCTCCAAGGAGAAGGTAGCTAGGGTTTGGAATGATATGTAAATGAGAGTGGAGAAGTAGGAAAAGCAAAAGAGTATGTGAGAGAGAGAATAGTGTGTTTCTGGGGACATTTATTGTATAAAGTAGCATGCTAGGTCTTCTTTTCACCTCCCCAAAAATCTTTCATTCTAACTTTTTGAGTGAGGTGTGACTGGGAAATTGGTGAGTTGTGGAGAATAAGAATTTGCAAAAATCAAAGACTCTCATTGCAAACTTGTGGGTTCCATGCCCTAGTTAGGACCCACACCCTACATTCCCTCCTCTTTTCTTTCTTTCTTTCTTTTAAATTCCCTCACATTCCCCACTCAGAAAGGTGAAGTCATGTTAATATATAAAACTTATGAATGAATATTTTGATCCAATAGTACTATTGCGTTATCCTCCGTATGCCAACCTTTTTGCTACATGATCACTGATCATATAGAAGCCCCCATTAAAATGATCCATGTAGCCACCTTTCTCATTTATATATATCATATATACAATACATTTATATCTCATAAAACTTTTCCAACTCAGCTCATTTGGTAAAGGAATCAAATGGAATGAGTGTTCTTAGTTAACTCATAGCTGAAGTTAACTAGCACTTTGAGAAAGGATAGGGCTTCAATAGGGTGTTATAGATTAAACTTTTATATTTTTCTTGTATTTTATAGACACATAGATATACTCACACTTAATTAATCTCATTCCTAACACTTTAATTGAAAAAGTAATTTCAATTTCATACTCTAATTACAAAACAAACAATTAAATGTAATTATTAAAAAAAATATTTAGAAGTAAAGTAAATTGTGTACAATACATCATATATGTCCAAAGCTTAAAAGAAATAAAATAAATATATTAAAATCTAACCTAAACAAGTAACGAATAAGCAAATTTGTAAATTCTGTGGTTTGCATTAGCCAAGTAAGTTAAAAAGTAAAATATTAACCTTTAAACAACTATATATATATATATATATATATATATATATATATATATATATATATATATATTAATTTGTAAATTTAATCTACCCTATAATGTCGCGATATGGATTGAATATTGTAAGAGACTTACATTTAAAAATGTAGGTTTTACCAGGTGAATGAATTTAAAAATATTAACGACGTTGTATCTAAATTTTATTCTTAAATATTTCATTTTGTTTGAATTAATATAATGTTATATTTAATCACATGAGTCAATATCTAAATTTGACAAGATGTTGTAAGAGTTTTATGTTGTTTAAAGTTTTCTTTTTCAATAGTTGGATCTCCCATCAGTTAAAAGTATAATAAAATTATATTATATAAAAAAAATCTATTAATTTTTTAAGACTAATTAAATAAATTTCTTTCTCAGTGACATTTGTTCATACATATTCTTGTGGATTTGAATCCTCTTTATCACAATATATATTTTATGTTAATAAAGAAAGATTCGTTTGATCATATAACCCACACATATATAGGGTGCCACTGAGGCTATCTGATACCTTGTGTCATTCAAAAGATGAAAAGAAAAGGAAAATTACATCTAATTAACGTGTTTCATTACCAATATAATCTTTATTCTCCCTTTTGAGTTACATTAATTACCAAAATATATAAGAGTACTAATACCATTCTCATGCGCATGTACTTGAAGATACAGTATATTCATACTTTATTATGGAGCTACTCCAATAACGGACAGTATAATATTTTGAAGAAGAAAAAAATCTGACTGAAACATTTTATAAGCATTGTCATAAGACTTTCATAGATACCAACTAACTTTCCAACGATTATTTTCTTCAAAATTTATTCTTTATTAAAAGGGTATGTTCACATTTATACCCAGTCTTTATGTTTGGATTCTTATGAAAGTTAAAATAAGGGATCATATTTATATAGAAGAAATCAAATCATGCTTATTAATTCAAGCGTTCTTGATATTTGAGCTTCTTAAATCATTCTTTTCTATCAGATTTGTTCTTTTGACTAATGCATCCTAAAGGTTATCTGATAATAAAGAATGAAGTCATAATATTGATTATAATGCTAGTGTGTGTCTATATATATATATATAGTAACTTAACTTTTCACAGTTTTAAATTTTAAGTTTCTGATTCATTTAGAGTAACTATTATAACAGGAATCATTCACTTTAAAGAGTAAAGTAGAGAATAGTTTCTTAGTGTCAAGATCGACTGCTGTCAAAACAGTTTCATAATTTACCATATGTGTACATCCATTTAATCATAGTTTTAATAGTTAACTTGTAATTATTAGTTATAACTTTTCACTTTACTTTTAGGGAGAACTTGACAAATTTTGTTGACAGATGTTGATTTTTATTTAAGCATCATTTAGGCATGTCTTTTAATTTTGTTTTTTTGCTTGTAATCATACTTTAAGATAAGTGTTCCCACCAGCTGTAAATAAGTGCTGGGGTATGCAAAACCTTGGTGGAGCCGTTTATGCTAAATGTCTTCATGTGCTACTTTTTTTTTTTCCTTTGTGGTCCCCCTTTTCTCACACAATATTGAAGTTGTGAACTTAGGATTTTTTGTTTTTTAATCCAAGTTTCAGATTAAATTGAACAACTTCAAATTTGTCTTACACTTCTCTTGAAGTAAAACATGTTTTGTTACGTAAGTGGGCCTGATCTGTCTCAGTTAATGAAGGCTCAGAATTTTCACTTTCCTTCTTTGTTGAAAATTTGTTAGGGAATATGCTAACCAAATCATTTGATCGAGTCCATAGATGTAGCAGGATTCATTAGATCACAATGAAAAAAACTGCACATTCACAAACAATCAGTGCATGCATAAAGGGATCCTTTTCTTCTAAGTAGAGAAATCCTATTGTCTTCACCACTTTTCCAACTTTGAAATATAATGTTCCAATGATTTGGGCACTCCCTTCCAATCAAAACCACATCCTTTTTAAAGGGTTGGAGGCATTGATGACCCCAAAATGAGCCAGCCTCTGATTATATATCTACTTAGGGTGCTTCATTTTGAATAATACCAAAAGGATAAAAAGAGTGCTCAAAGAACAAACATGCATGCCCCCACCTGATCACATCTTATGATATAGCTCATTTGTTTTAGCTTTTTATCTTTTCACAGTAAGCTCTCTGATCATACATATGCACCATTCAATCATGAGAGAAGTGTAAAAACGACAAGAGACATTAAACTCAAAAGGGCATGTTAATTAGATGATATATTCCATAAATAAGCTTTTCAGAAAGTAATATGCTGTACCAATGAATTTGACTGCAAAAGAAGGCCTAATTAGTTTTACTTAATCTCAAAAGTTTAAACGTCACAGCAACAGCTGACTGCATATATTTCTTCTAATATGTAATACTTTTTTAGAATTATTATTCTCTGTTCAATCATCCCTATGGTACTTCTTTTGTTTGATAGCTTTAGTATAATTTTAGTCTTCTTTCCACACCCTTTCAACTGAAGCACTTCCTTTGTTACATAGGGCATTAATTAAGCAGCAGATTCTTTTTTGGCTCTTTTAATGCACTGGAGAATAAGAAAGTTGCATAATGAGAATATATGTTTATTCTATATTCTTTCTCACCTTTAGTTACTTTTAATTCTCCAAATATACCTTAAACTCTTAAACAGATCCTAACCTTGGAAACCACGCTATATATATACTTCCAAAATCAAGCTCTCCCCACAGCAGTTAATTTTTATCTTCCCATATTCTCTTAAAAAAAGTGTTAAATTTAAAAGTAAAGTTGTATAATGATCAAATTCTGATCATGCTTCGAATCTTGCAAGGTCAGATTAATGTGACTACGTGAGGACCCATATGCTTTCCTTATTATTCAGCTGGTCAAAGAACTGTCTAATCGTTCCTACACTAATTACTATTTTTCATGGTAAAACTTCATATTAAGTGTATGAGTGCAGATAAAAAGGTTAATACCATTCAGGAAATAATATGTTGAGGATTAAGAAACTAATCAAATATATAGCAACCATGTCATTGACTATACATATCTGTGTCATTAGTTTCACTTTCTTCATTGGAGTCAGCTAATTACTGAAGTTAATTACATTCCAATGAAACAAAATTTATCTGCATACATAAAAGTAGAACTTATAAGGCTATATATATTTAAATGTGAAACTTAATTAAGTGATTATATACATGCTTTGTACTATCTCAAGAGATCCTACTTACCTTTCATGCATCTCGACGAGAATCTATTATAATGAGGATAAAATAAATATTCTTTCTCACACCCCCAAAAAAAGAATGAAGAAAAGCAAGAGATGAGGATAACATATACTTAAAGAAATAGTAAATATGTATAATGTTGAAGTAATATTAAAGGGTAAAAACATGTTATGAAAGTAGTCAAAAAAGTTACACATATAGCTGAAAGTTGATAATAAAACTCTTACAGAGATGTTTTCTGGCTTCCAAGAAAAAACAAATGAGGCCTCAGTGTTTGTATAATCGAAATGGGAACACAGATGAGTATGCATAATAACAGTATATTTCAGTTCTGCTTCCTTTTTTTGGTAACACAAAAGGTTTTTTTAAGTGGGTTGTTGGAAATTAGATGAGATTAATAGAAAAAGGTGATTGCAGTGTGCAGGAGGAGAGAGGAGAGAGGCTGAAAAAGATCCAATAATGCTGTGAAGGATAGCAGACAGAGAGTTGCTTTTCGGGTACTTGGGGAATAAAATGCTGTCTCTCTACGAGGATTGGCGTGAAGAGAGAGAGTGCTCCTTTTATTTTACTACTATCTCTTTTTACAACATGCTCAATCAAATTCTAACTTTACATACATATACATATATAAATGACAGAAAAAAAGTTTATATCATGAAATATACTATATATTTGTGTAACAACTGCATAGATTTAGATTATATCAGAAAACAAAATGGTTATTAATGTGATAGAAACAGTTTTATTATATGAAATATGAATGATATAATCCATAACTTTCTTTTCAGTTTTTATCTCTTTTCACCTTCCTAACTTTCTCCTTTAGTACTTTTTTTGAATTTCTGCTGGGGTTGTCTGGCTATTCAAAGGATGATGTGGAAGGAGGAAAGCTTTGTGACTCCAAGTAAGAATTTTGAATTGTGGGTCCCTGTTGTTGTTGTTGTGTTGTACTCTCTAGTTTCTTACGCAACCTCATTTGCACAAAGACTACACATTGCACAAGAAAGAACATGTTAGTGTTTTTTAAGTATACCATCATCTAATTAATCAATCGAATCAAATAGTTTCTCTACTCCTTTAACATGATCAACATGCATGCATATTGCGGTTGCAGCTATAGCAGATGACTGCACTCTACAGCTTTTCACCCTTTTATATGCATGACTTACACAGCTCAAGTTCAGCAGCAACACTATATGAGCATTGGGCCAATGGTAATTTTTTGGGGTCCAAAAGAGTGTACTGTTACAAAACCGACATTCCTATTAAGAATAAGAGAATAAAAAATTGTGAAGCGAGAAAATCAGATAACACCTCATTACATCAATAACAATTTAGATTAGTATGGATGGAGTGCACCTTTAACTGTAAACTGGAGAGAGAAAGAGGAATGAAGTGGAAATAAAAAGCTAAGAAAAAGCTGCTGCTTTAAGCTAAAACCGAAAGAGAATTAAGCAAAAGGAAAAGGAAAATAAAAAAATATAATATAATAAATAATGAGTGACAAGAAGTATACTACTATAAAGAAGCAATGAGGCCTAGTCTGGTGTTTCTAAAGCTTAACCAGTTGCTCTCTCTCTTTCTCTCATTCACTCTCATCTGGTTTTACGTTTGTTCTCATCTTTCGGAACTAGCTTTGAGTTAGTTCGAGGTTCCTCTGATCACAGGAGGAGTAGCAGGAGGTAGGTTTTTGTTAGGCCAAAACAGAAAGGTGGGGTGTTGGTGGTGGTGTTTGGAGAGAAATAGAAAGAAAAGAGAAAGGGAAGAAGTGTGGTTCTGAAGAAAAGGTTTTGACACAAAGGGGGTGGTGTGGGGGTGGGGTTTTATTCAAGTGATGCGCTCAGGAGCTTGTACATTGCAACAGACCCTCACAGCGGAGGCTGCTTCAGTGTTGAAGCACTCTCTTGGGTTGGCACGCAGAAGGGGCCATGCACAGGTCACCCCTCTGCATGTGGCTGCTACTTTGCTGAGCCTAAGAGCCAGTTCCTTGAGAAGGGCTTGTCTCAAATCTCAGCCACACCAAACGTCACACCCTCTTCAGTGCAGAGCCCTTGAGCTTTGCTTCAATGTGGCCCTCAACAGGCTCCCTACAACACCTGGTCCCTTGCTCCACACACAGCCTTCTCTCTCCAATGCTCTCATTGCTGCACTCAAGAGAGCACAGGCTCACCAGAGAAGAGGCTGCATTGAGCAGCAGCAGCAGCAGCCACTTCTCACCATCAAGGTGGAGCTTGAACAGCTCATTATATCTATCCTTGATGACCCTAGCGTTAGCAGGGTTATGAGAGAGGCTGGTTTCTCTAGCACTGCTGTTAAGACCAACATAGAGGACACTTCTTCAACACCTTCAGTTTTCCAGTGTTACAACACTTCTGGTGGTGTTTTCTCCTCTCCTTGTTCTCCTGCTCCCAGTGAGAACAACACAGCAGCCAGTGCCTTCAGGCAGAACCATTTCTTGGCTGCTTATACTTCTTCTGAGTTCACTTCTCCACTTCTGTTCTCTCCACAGAAGAAGGCCTCGGTGTTTCCCATCACTGAGTCACCACCACCCTCTTCCAAGGAGGATATCAAGGTGGTTCTTGATGTGCTCTTGAGGAAGAAGAAGAGGAACACTGTGATAGTTGGTGACTCGGTGGCACTCACTGAAGGCCTTGTGGGAGAGCTGATGGGGAAGTTGGAAAGAGGAGATGTGCCTGATGAGTTGAAGTCAACACATTTCATCAAGTTTCAGCTTGCACCGGTTTCTCTGAGGTTCATGAAAACGGAAGAAGTGGAGATGAGTCTCTCAGCACTGAAGAGGAAGGTGGATTCTGTTGCATCAGGAGGAGGAGCCATTTTCTATGTTGGAGACCTCAAGTGGACTGTGGAAGCAACAACTTGTAGTGAAAAGGATGAAGGAGAAGTTTGTGGCTATAACCCAGTTGATCATCTACTTGCTGAAATAGGGAAGCTATTTTGTGATTCCAACACCAAGGTGTGGCTTGTGGCCACAGCAAGTTATCAAACATACATGAGGTGCCAAATGAGGCAACCTCCTCTTGAGACTCAGTGGGCTCTTCAAGCTGTTCCTGTTCCATCAGGTGGACTTGGCTTGAGTCTCCATGCTTCCAGGTAATTATCTCTTGCTTAATCACTTTCATCAATTTAATACCAAAAACTGTAACTAATTAACATTTTCTTAACAACCTACAAGCTAGTCAATAAGAAAGTGAAGGAAAATTAAGTATAGAAATAAAAGTTATTCAGTGATGATCATTCCTTAATTTGAGAGTTTAATTGGCTTTGCATTTGGTTGCTAAGTACGTACGGTCTCTGGACTATGCCAGAAGCCACTGTCAAAAGCATGGTTGGTTGGTAAGGTAGACGTGAAGCAGTGCCTTTCTGCTTCACTTTGTTTTGTCAGTATACATAGAACCTCTTAGACATTACGGATTCACATGATATTGTGTGGAAGGAACCATATATACTTTACCAAAAGAAAAAGAAAGAAGACAGAAAGGGTTATATATATATATATATATATATATATATATATATATATATATATAATATATT
>Ga0209489_108875_pt1 | contig 13181 bp, 9 predicted proteins | sample SiratrowhiteBW_FD_187527 | JGI IMG/M metagenome (GOLD analysis project Ga0209489, IMG submission 187527) | Root nodule microbial communities of legume samples collected from California, USA - Siratro white BW (SPAdes) (version 2) | ecosystem: Host-associated > Plants > Roots > Nodule | place: USA... | reverse complement strand
TATATTTCCGTTTTTATTATTTTTTTCTTATTTTTTAATTGATATTCCTTTTTTTAAAAAACTAGTAATTCAGTTTTTAGAGAGGTTAAGAGGTTACTCTTTGACTCATTCACATTTGTTATTCTTTTTTTTTTTTAAAAATTTAAAATTAATATCAAAATGAATCTAGTCAGTAATGAAACTTAAAACATTTTTCAAAGGTAAAAAACTATTTTTTATTATTAATTTATTTTTAATTAAGTGGAGAACATGGGTTGTTATCTGAGTGGTTTAAAAATTGCTATTTACAAATATTTATTTATTTATTAATTTTTTAGAAAATAGAATGTGGAGTTAAGAGGTGAGAACATGGGGTCTACTAACATTGACTCATTCTTTTTATTATTTTTATTATATTATTATTATTTTTTATTTATTTATTTATTTTTTAAAACTTGCAAATCAAGTTTGGAAGTAGTTATTTGTTTTTATTATTATTTATTTTTTATATATTTTTTAATATTCAGATTCTATTGTTTTAATTTAGATATTTTTGTTATTTTCTTATTATTTTCGTTTTTTTTAATTATTAATTATTTATTTTATTTTATTTTATTTTGTAAAATCACCACCTTTTCTTTTTGAGTCTTTTTCTTTTGTAATGGAAAAATTCAAATTTTATTTAGTTTTTATCATTATTATTATTTCAAGAATACTTAAACTAATAAATATATTTTTATGTTATTATTGATTTTTATTTCTTTTTATTTTTATCATTATGCTTTAATTTAAAAGATTACCCGGACAAAATCGGGTGTTGACAAGGGCGTTGTGGGGTGCTAATACCTTCCCCACACGTAACCGACTCCCGAATCCTTACCTTGGTTTGCAGACTATTTTATTATTTTTGGTTTTTCCATGGTTTTCCTTAATAAGCTATGGTGGCGACTCCAATCTTAATTTAAATAAATATTTTTTTAAAATTAAATTTTGATCACCCGTCGTGATCCCGGTTGCGACAAAACCTCAATTGGGAAATTTTTAATTAAAACAATTGATTTATTCACTATTACAATCAAAGAAGACACATTAAATGTTCTTAATCTGAATAAAAATATACTTACCATTGTACCAAGAATATTTTAGATCATGAATTTAATTGTATATTGTAACGTCCCTAAAATGACTTCATAAATGATAATACTCAATAAAGTCTGTGTAACAATATAACTATTCACAAAAGGTTAAAATTTAACAAAACACGTAATCATGTAAGGGTGGTTCGTCTATAGAAAAGAACATAACACCAAGGTTCTACTCCTACGTCCTTCCGAAAGCACCTCCAAACGTAACTATAGAGTTTGCACTTGATTCCTTGTGTACCAATACAATGATTGCATGTTATCATATAGGCAACGACCATTAAAGGGTAAGCTACCAAAATAAACTATCAAGAACCCATAAAGTCTAAGTTTATCCAACTTAATAGTGAAACTCATAATATCACACAATCTATCATCTCTATTCATTAAACACATACAAATATACATACGGATCACATATGGACCCAACGTATTTAGGATATTAGAATATTAAGTTATCAAACCTCGACTACAAAGATTAGAGTGGGTTTAAATTATATTCTTACCCAGACTTCAATGTGTGTTTTGATTCATTCTTTCAGGTGGTATGATGATACAATAAACACCCCTTTCGTCTTCTCACAACTTGATATCTCAGTGTACATGACTTAAACCTAGTTAGAAAATATCTATTATAACATAGATCTTTGCTTAATATTTCCAATGGTTAATATATCATTCTAGATATGTGACATCAAAACAACACAACATGTGTCACTCACATTTTCCATTCCATCCGTGCACACACACACATACACACACATATATCACAATTCACTTGAATTAAAGCAATTGAAGCACACAATTCAACATTTTTTTTAATATAGAATACATATACATTCAGGAAAACCACAAAAAAAAACTTAAATAAAGACATTAGGTGATATTTCCACTTAAGTGAAAATAGTTCCATTGAGCGATTGTATCAGATGAAGCGCTCATTAGCGTGACTCAAATGATACTTTCGGTTAAGCGCATATGCTTTCGTTGAGCAATTATATAAATGAAGCTCTCCCTTGAGTGACTCAGATGACATATTTGCTTAAGTGTGTCTACTTTTGCTGAGTGAAGGTATCAAACGAAGCACTTAGTGAATTTGGACGAAACCTTTGTTTGAGCTCGTAGACACTTAAAATGTAACTACCTCCCTACGTTTCATGAAACATATTCCTATCGTCATAAGATTCTTCATTCCAAAAATGAAAACAGTAATACATAAATTTCAAGACATATATTGGAGACTTTAACTTAGATAAAAAATGTCATATGCTCACACAAATGGTATAAACTAAATTATATGTATAATTGGAAAATATATACAAATATTTTTTAGTTTCTACATATAAGTGGAGAACATTAGACGAAAATATAATCGATGTTATTCGGTTTATACATGCATGCTACTATAGAAAACATTAGAAACAAATATAATTGTTCTTTAGTTTTAATAAGAGAGTTTATTCTTGCTTTTATATATATATATATATATATATATATATATATATATATATATATATATATAGAAGATTCATATAATTATATTTTAAATGTATGCATAAGTTTACTTCGTTTCTAAAGAAACCATTTGCCATTTAGGAATTGACAATTTTTGAAATAACATAATTAAGATAGTCCATTAAGATAGAACTTTTGATAAAATAATTAATTAAATTAGTAATATTAAAATTATCAAATTTTATAATTATATTCGCTTACAACGAAAATAATTAATATTATTTTAAACTTTGAAAATAAACCATTAGTAGTATATTTAAATAAGTAATTTATTACTTTTTCTATACACATGGTTGTATATAATAACTTTTTAAGAGGTTAAATATTTTAACGTTAAAGATGATAATGTGGCAAACCCACAACACAATGAGTTATTAAGATAAATGATAGATATGTTACATAATAATATACAAAGTTAGAATTATTAATTTACTGATTTAAGCTAATATTACAATAACAAGACCGTTACTCTAAGAAAATAATGTTAAACATAATTACATATTATTTTTTAAAACACAATTTAAACCAAAAAAATACTTTTAATTTAAATTTACTATTTATATTTTATAAAATATTTTATTAATATTTTCTTAAAGAAATCAGACCCCTATCATCATCTTAAAAGGTAATATGTTTTTGTATGACATACATATAATCCATTTATTTCATGTTTTTATTTTAAAAAATAAATTGATAATTCATGTTTTTTTTTCAAATTTTTAATTGCGAGAATAAATAAATACACAACTAACGTTAATAAAATATAACTAAAATGTTTTTAAAATAAAAACATATATTACATAACTAAAGTATAGTTTTTTACACAAATAAATAAAAAATATATTCATAGATTTTGAATTTTGTAATATTCATATGTTAATGAGATATTACTTTATTAATTAAGAAAAAAATTTATTTTCTAATAAAAGAAATGATTTGTATATATAATTCATATTAATTATAAAAATTTCAAAATACTAACATCACAAAAAGAAAATATAAAACAAAAAATAATAATACAACATAATCGATTATATTCATGATGAATGAAATTGTGACTACCAGAAAAAATCATAAACATAAGAAAAATAATTATATGTTTTGACATATTCTAATTTACAATGACAATAAAGATGTAAATAAAAATTGTTTGACTAAAGTATAACATGTGATCTTGCAAGTCAAATAAAGTATAATGAAGATGATGGCAACTCTAACACCTTACACTACAAGAAAAAAGTTATTTAGAGACCAATATTTAGCTATCAAATAAAATGGTTGCTAATTGTGACCAAAATAGTCACCAAATTAAATGTTGGTTGTTAAATAATTACAAAATAAAAGTAATGATTGAATATAGTGACTAATTAAGTCAAATAATTAGTATCTAATATTAGCTACCAAAGTTTTAGTGACCTATGCTATTAGATTCTAGATTGGTATCTAATTAAGTTAGAGACTAATTTAGAATGTAATGACATAGGACACTAAAACCTTGGTAGCTAATGTTAGATACCGATTATTTGACTTAATTGGTCACTAAATTCAATCATTACTTCTATTTTATAGTTATTTAACAACCAAAATATAATTTGGTGACTATTTTGGTCACAATTAGTAATTATTTCATTTGGTAGCTAAAAATTAGTCTCTGAATCACCTTTTTCTTATAGTGTCACCCAACTGAATGCCAAGAACATTGGTGATCCCTCTAAATAAAGAACTTCAACGTATATGAAAACTCTCTATCCATCAAAGTTTACATGGCTTTCTTGAATAAGAAAAATGTGAATTCAATAAAGCCAAGTTAAAAAAATATTTGACATAATCTCTAATTTAAAACTTTAAAACAATGAATTAGTATATTTTTCTCTTAATATATTTTTTCTGAACAGCAAAAAATAAATAAAATTAAATTGGACACTTTAGGGGTATCTAAACCCTTATACACCAAAACAATATCTGGTACCAAACTCTCGATTACCTATACATGATTTCACAATGAGAAGAGTACCAGACTAAGCTTAGCACGATACAAACACTAATACCCTTACCATTAACCAAATGAAAGTATGAATTCTAGATATTTAACACAAGGCCCCTTTAGGCAATACAATCAAAGATAGAATCACAACTAAAGAATTGCACCGGAGCCTGCCCATATGTAGCTCCCACATTCCCTCACAGCTTCCAAGTATGATCCTCTCACCCCATCTGAATGTACCTGCAAAACAAACATCCTCCTATAGGAGTAAATGTTAAATCGAGAACTCACACCTCACATACTGCCACCGAAGCTCTATATCTAGACATATACTACCACCCGAATAAGACTAGACCAATGATTGAAGACACTACACTGGTGAGAAGTACCAATCCGAATAAGAGAAGGTAGTTCACGTCATCTTATGCTTAAGCCATAACCAACCCTTTAGCTGTGCTAGACTAAATATTTCTTCATGATCCACCACCCCGCCTTTAAAAACCACCTTATTTCTGTGACTTCAAATTTCCAACACAATAGCCACTCACATCCCTTTCCATACTCTATTTACCTTCTGTCTTTGGCTCAATATATGGAAGCTTTGAAAATGAATGATGACATCCTTATGTCTAACTGCCACGTTCCCACTCCATTTGTCACAGAGATCCCATACTTTTTGTGTCACCCTGCAAGTGATGAGCAGATGTTGGGTAGTTTCTACATCTTCTTGACACATTGGGCACTGCATATTTCCTATTTGTATTCCCCTTCTAACTAAGTTTGACCTGGTTGGTACTCTATCCAGAAGTAACCTCCAAGCACATACTGCCGCTGATGGAGCTATTTTTATACTCCACACTAACTGGAATACCTCAAACGTCTGCATTAGATCCTCCTTATTTAGTACATTATAACCAGACTTAACTGTATACTCTTGTTGGTCGTTTCCTACCCACATCAGCCTATCAATACCCTCTAAATTCCAACGAACTCTAGAAATGGTATCCACCAACTGTGCTTCTAATTGCTTTTCCCATTCAAACCTCTCCCTATGCCAGTCCAGCTTCCAACTATTACACCTTCCATTCCTAATTTGTCTCGGTTCAGTAAGTTCACCCACCATATTATCCTTACACAGAGAAATTGTATACAACCTCAGGAATTTTTCTTTCAAAACAAGTCCATCTGCCCACCTATCTTCCCAGAATTTAACACGACTCCCATCTGTAGGGATCCACTGAAATCTACACTCGAACCAATTACCTTGTTCTCCCTTACCACAAATGCTACAAAGATCCTTCCACCATAATGACTAGTTCCTATGAATCAAAGTGGCATCAATATTCCTTCAAGTTTCATATCTCGCTTCCAGAATGTCTCTCCATAAACCTACTTCCGACGTCCTATACATCCAGTTCCATTTAGCTAACAAAGCAACGTTAAAGCACCCTATATCCTTAATGCCTAACCCACCTACTTCAACTAGGCTACATATCATCTTTCGCTTCACGCAATCTATTTTCCTCCCTTCACATCCCCAACCCTATAGAAACTTAGCTTGAATTCTTCTAATCTAATTGCATATAGCTATAGGTGCTTTAAAGAAAGAAAAGTAGAAAAGGGGTAGAGCACTGATAACCGACTTAATAAGACAGATCCGACCCGCCAAGGATAATAACCTACCTTTCCATCTAAAGAGTCTATACCTAATTTTGTGGACAATTGGGTTCCAAAACTCAGATCTCCTAGAATTACCTCCAATTGACATACCTAGATACTTAAATGGTAATCCCATTTGCCTACAATTTAGACACTTAGAATATGTTGTAATGTCAACTGTGAAACGCCCACAACCCCTACCACACTCTTATGAAAGTTAACCCTAAGTCCTAACACCAACTCAAACGATCTCAAAATTGCTTTGACCGCTAATACATTCTGATGAGAAGGTTTACAGAAGAATAGCGTATCATCTGCGAATTGTAACAAGTTTACCTGCAATCTCTTTGTATCCACTTCCATACCACTAAACAAGCTTGCTCTTTTAGCTTCCCTTACTAATCCAGTGAGTCCCTCAGCAGCTATAAGGAACAAGAATGGTGCTAATGAGTCTCCTTGCCTCAATCCTCTCTTAGGTTTAAATTCCTCCGTTGGACTATCATTCACCAATATCGATACTGTGGCCGATTCCATACAAGCTTTGATCCATTTTATCCACTTGCAATTGAATCCCAATCTCTCCATCATATAGTACGGGAATTTCCAATCCACCAAGTGCTTTTTCAAAATCCACTTTCACAAACATACCACCTAGTTTTTCCTTCTTTAGGTAGTCAACCGTCTCGTTTGCTACCAAAATGCTATCTAACATACCCTTCCCACCTAGAAACACGGATTGATTTACATCGATAACACTATGCAATACCTTCTAAAGCCTATTTGCCAGTATCTTAGATAAAATTTTGTATACACATCCAACTAATGAAATAGGTCTAAACTCATTCAAGTTAGATGGATTTTCCTTCTTAGGTACCAAAGTGATGAACGAGGCATTGCATCCTCTCGGAATAAAACTTGTACTTTGAAAGCTAATTATAGCCCTGACCATATCCTTGCCTATAACTTCCTAGGTATTTTTAATGAAATAGAAGTTGAATCCATATGGACCTGGGCACTTTGAACTATCACATTGACTCACCGCTTCTAGAATTTCCAACTCAATTATACTACTACACAGTAGGTCATTATCGTTTGTAGAAATACTCTTAAAGTGAACTCCATCCAAGTTTATTTTATACCTCGGTTTTTCACCAAATCTACACTCAAAGTACCCCTTCACTTGACTTTTAACCGTAGGCACATCCTCACACCAATTGCCATTGATTCTAAGTCCCACTATATCATTCTTTGCTCTTTTCCATCTCAATCTAGAATAATAGAATTTGGAATTTGTATCCCCACCACTCAGCCACTCGACTCTCGCCTTTTGTTTAAGCATCGATATTTCTTTTTGTTCCAAACTTCTCAGTTGGCTTAGGAGGTCCACCCTGTTTGCTCTCATGTCATCATCAAGGTTATCATCATCATCACACTGGTCTAAGTCCTCAATCTCCCCTAGCAATTGTCGGTTTCTATTCTTTGTGTTATTGGAAACTTCCATATTCCAATGTTTGATCTCTCTTTTCAACCTTTTTAGCTTTTCTTTAATACCTTCCATACTACTTCCATATGCAGTAGGAGCTTCCCATGCTTTCCTAACCACCTCTTTAAAGCCTATTGATTCCTGACATACATCAAAATTTCAGAATGGTTTAGGGCCCCAATAACTGATACTATTTTTGACAACTATCGCACAATGGTCTGACACTTGTCTACTTAAAACATATTGCTTAGAGCTTGGCCAATACACCAGCCACTCATCCGAAATAAGAACTCTATCCAATCTACTCCTAGCCTTCCCATTAGGTCTATACCATGTAAACTTTCTTCCAACTACCGGGATATCCTTTAATGCACACACCTCAATAAACTCCCTAAACCTATCTATTTCTCTATTATTCACCAATTCATCGTTGGTCCCTTTCCTTTCAGACGCATCCCTGACCAAGCTAAAATTGTCAATCACACACTTAGTTAAATAGTTTACATTTGTCAATTTACTTTCAATTTCTCTCCATAGCAAAACTTTCTCTTTAGAAAAGCAAGGGGCGTATACATTTATAATAACAACTCTGACATCTATACCTGAAGCGCCACATATATAATCACCTTCGACTAAAACATATCCTCTCTCATCCATAGATGTGACACGCTTAAATACTTTATTGTCCCATATATAGGATTCCCCACCTTCTCTATCAATCGCTCTATGAACCCAACTTACATCATTACTCCCCCATTACTCCCCCAGAGACTATAACACTTAGATGCATTCACACTTACTAACTTGGTTTCTTGCACACACACCATTCCAGGTTTTTCCTTGATAATTAACTCTCTAAGATACTTCCACTTAATATTTCCTTCCAAACCCCTCCTCCCAAACCCCTAACATTAATACTTATAAGCTTCATAGATGTTGATTCCCTTCCTCACATGATGCTTCCCGCATCATAAGATTATCCTTTTTCTCCATGTCCGTAAAACTCTGAATAATACTATCTTCACACTCTTGGCATACAACACCTATTTCTTTAGCAATTCTCCATAATCTAAGCTCTTCAAAATCATCACTGATGCCCTTAACCTCCTATTGCAATTAAAAATATTAGTATCAGTTAAAGAGTTAGAAAGTGTTGGAGTGACCAACCTGGACCTGGTGCACCTTTCGTTACCTCCAATTTGATTGTCTTGTTCCCGCTTGGAGCTTGTTTCCCCTCTCAACATCCTCCTTGTTTTACTAAACAATTGTGCATCCACGGTTTCCTCCCTAATTAGTTGAAAACAACCATGATCACTTGTACCTTGAGACTCATCTACCACCTCGACCGGTTTGCACAAACCGTTTTCTGCATCTTCCTTTTCCTAGCACATGTCATCCTCGTCTTCGACCTGCACAGCTGGCGTCCCCTCCTTACGACCTCGTTCCAAGTGCCCTGCATTAGCTTCACTTCCAATGACCAAGCCATCTTCACCATTCAGTAGCGACCGGATCGTGTCACCCTCTTCGTCTGTGCCACCAGCTAACGGGAGCAAGGTCGCATCCCCCACTGATGGTGCAAATTGTGGACAACCTGCGTCACTGTCATCCGCACTGGCTACACGAAGACAGTCTTCTGTCTTTGCGTTACCGTCCACTAGTACACCGCCGGCGTCGCCAGTGTCGTCTATCTGACATACACCACCTTGGGCAAGTGTGCTGCTCTTGAATGAGGACTCCACTGCTAATCTTACTTTCAACCTAGCACAATCCAAACGCTCCCAATTAAGAGTTGTTTCATCCACATCCACCAACATTCCAACCTTCCATACTATCTTCTTGAAGTACTCTACTGTCCACAGACATAGGGGAATTCCTCTGCATCTCGTCCACACGATTTTGTTCCCGACTGCCACACCATCACTCGAAGGTTGAATCATTTCAAATATCTTGCTCAGCGCTTCGTTGTTAATCTCAATAATATCACACAACTTAACACCATCTTGAGCAGTTAATAAAACCTGTTTATCGTCCATATTCCTCACCCTAATAGACCCAAGACCTTCCTGTAGCATTTCCTCACGTAAAACTTCCATTGACATATAGTCTCTCGTTGTACCTATCCAGCTATCCTCTAGCCAAGGTAGCTTAAGTGGTGTTCTTGAAATAATTCGGCCTCTCCACCCCTGTTTGCTGTCCTCAGGATCTGCATTTTTACTTCTCCTGTCGGCCTTTTGATATTGCCCCGCCTTAACCCTCCACTGTTGGCTCACCTTGCCCTGATTAACCTGCTGCTTAGTCCTGGTTTTTTGAGGCACATACAGGGACTGGTGATATGCTTCGTATTTACGATATCTCGGAAGATTGGCATAAAGCTTCATTGACCCAATACGTATGGCATCCAGTTCAGACTCAAGTTTGGAAATATTTTTCACATCACAGAACCGCACAAAACCAAACCTATTCCCCCACCTATTTAACTTTCCAGAGATGAACACTTCTTCTACTCTTCCCCGTCTTTCAAAAATTTTCCGCATATCTCGTTCACCATAGCTATTGGAGAAATGAGAGAAAAAAAAGGTGGTTACCTTCCACTGCTTGGACTGTTGACCGCCGTTGGCACGCTTCGCGGTTGAAACCACCATGAATGCATCCAGGAGTGGCTCAGGGCCTAAGCAGGTAAAGCAACTCCTTTAGGCCTCAAAGTCTCAAAGGTCTCAAAAAATTTTAATATGTTTTAGGCCTTAAGGCTACAAAGGCCTCAAGGCCACAAAGGCCTCAAGGCCACAAAGGCCTCAAGGCCACAAAGGCCTCAAGGCCACAAAGGCCTCAAAAATATTTAATATGCTTTAGGTCTCAATGCCTCAAAAAATTCTAATACTCACATACTATTATAAAATAAAAAATATTTAATTTTAAAATTATATTAATAAAAATTTAAATATTTTAACTGACTTAGTTTATATTGGTGCTATAAATATTATTTAATGACTTTAAATTTATATTGGTACTATAAATACTATTTAATGAATAATATTTTTGAAACTTTCTTATAATAAATTAATAATATTTAAAAAAAAAGTGAACAGTTAAGAAATCTTTTTCAAAACTTTCTAATTTATCTCTTTCCTATATTCCAACTATATCATCTCTTTATAAGCCATATCATTGTCTAACTGTTCCATTTCTCTCCTTCTTTCTTCACTTATCTCTTTTATTCCTTTATCTCTTTGTTCCTTCCATAATGTTATTTCAACTTGTTTTCAATTTCAAATTTCTTTCATTTCATATTTCATCATTCTATATTGTGCATTTATACCCATGTGTTTACTTGGACTTTGAGCATTAAATTGATTGAAGAAGAGTTTGTGTTCACTTTGGCTCCTTTTGAGTACATCAATATTAGGTAAAAATAATATGAGATTGATCAATTGATCCCAATTTATCTTCTTAACTTAGATTTATTTTATATACTTATAATTATATTCAGTGTGATATATATTATAATTTTTAATTTTATATAAAATTATACAAATACGGCAACTAGAAAATTTGAATCGGGTTATTCAAAACTTCAAAAAAAATAAAATAAGAGTTGAACTATTTGTTAAATCACAAAAAGGGATTATGGATAAATTTATAAAAATAAACAAAAAACATGAATTATATTTGAATGAAAAATATTTGAAACATGATAATTTATTGGATCTTGATGGCTTAGATTTATTTTCAGAATTAAATATCTTAAAGGAGATTATAAGATTGGAAAATGATAAATCAATTGACATTCTTAATTATATGAAAAGAATAAATTCTTTTCCAAATGCATATATAGAATAATGTTAACAATTCCAATATGAGTTGTTTAAACTGAAATGAGTTTTTCAAAACTTAAACTAATCAAATCTTATTTAAGATCAACAATGTCTCAACAAAGATTAAATGGATTAGTTTTATTGTCTATGAAAAATATTTTTTAAATAAAATTAATTATGATAATTTAATAGATAATTTTACATTACAAAAAGCTCAAAAAATAAATTTTAGATAAAAATATTATTTTAATTATTTTTTTAATTTAAAAATGCCTCATTTTTTTATTAGCTTTAGGCCTCCTAAAACTTTGAGCTGCCACTAAATGCACCGTGATGTAGAGAAAGAACAGAGTTTGTCTTTTTCGGGAACAACAAAATTACTAATTCCTATTTTGTCTCTTAATATATTTTTGATCTCATTCATTTAAACTTCTAACTTCATATTTAAATTCTTCACATGTTTCAAAGTTGATAGATTGATAGACAACTTTTGTAAACAATTGAATGCTTTATGCTAGAATCTTATCAAAGACGGTCTTTGTTGGCACGAGAAATGGCAAGTTAGTACTTGCAATCGATCATGTGGAAACAAAAGATTATTCCTTATCACTGAAAGCAAATACAACGTTAAAAAAAACACATGTATTTTTATAAACCTGAAAGATATAAGGTGAATTAGGTAAAAGTAAGCAAATATATGTGAAGTTTGACTAAATAATCACATTTTGCAGCTTCAAAATATCATGATTTTGTCCTATACATGTCTCTCTCATAGGTAAATCATTAATTAAGTGTTTTAAATTTAATGCGATTAAATACCTTTATGGCCACAAAATTGTTGATTAGTTTAAAACTTAGATCCAGAATATTTGAGGGGTGAGAGTGGATAATCCTGCCAGAAATAAATATCAAAGTAGAATAGTAATCTTATAACAAATTTTGCCCTCCTTAGTTGCTGATATTCAATTTTAGTTATTTTATTTATTTTTATGTAATTTTAATCCTTATATTCTCTAATTTAAGTTTGATTTGATTCTTAATTTCACATTAGTTTATTTTTTTATATTTTAAGTAATTGATTGATTTTTATGATATCTTAAATGAATATATTAAATTATTAGTTTAATTTAACTAAAATAAAAATGTATAGAAAATTGAATGTTATTCATAAATTGCATGTTTTAAAATATTTGGAGACTAAAAGGGCAGGAAAAAAAATAAGAGGAAAAGATGCAAATAAAACATAAAAGAGGATGAAAGTTGTAATCTACTTTAATTTCTATGTAAATAATTTTTAAAATATATTCGTTTTACTAATTTGATTCCTGCAATACATAACTTTTAATATCAATATTTCATCTTATTTTAATACATATTAATTATCTGTCATTAACATGGAAACTTTAGTAAATAATAATATTTCTCCGGTGAAATGTGACCGAGACATTCTACTCTTCTATTTATTAATTATGCATCTCATAATTTAAATTGTGTATGCATTTTTTTATTCTCTTCCATCACTCTACATAAAATAATTATTCATTAATATATATATATATATATATATATATATATATATATATATATATTTATATTTTAAAAACAGA